>WNGD01001074.1_pt1 | contig 41196 bp, 36 predicted proteins | sample 5400671 | NCBI WGS metagenome assembly WNGD01 (sample SAMN13153369, study PRJNA577476) | soil metagenome | isolation source: 40 cm soil or saprolite under grassland replicate 2 | place: USA:California | collected 2016-06-15 | reverse complement strand
GCGAGCCGCGGCGCCTTTCGTTTCGTCAGTGGCTCGCAAGCTCCGACCAATTACACCATCAAGACGCCGCTGGCGACGATCGGGGTGCGCGGAACCATCGTCGACGGGTATATCAAAGGCGCCTTTCAAAACGACGCTCAGCACCCCTACACCGTGACCAGCATTCAGATCATCGTGTGGGAAGGCCATGCCTTCGTGACCGCGTTCGGCACCACGACTGATTTGGGTCCCGGACAGGCGCTGTTCGTTTCCAGCAACGGCCAAGTGGTTCCCGTGCTGTGGGACGGCACGGCGTTCGACAACCTCTTCAACGTGAACTTCCCGCTGTACGGAAGGCAATGGGATCTCGATCCGGGATTTATTCCTCAGCCCGACAACCCGCTCGATCTCATCGATCAGCTCAACGCGAAGGGCTTGCAGGGGCTGCCGTTGCCGGCGCCACCGAACACCGGAAGCCCCACGCGGGGGCGCTGATCTTCTACTGTCCGCAGCCCGCTAGTGTTTCGTTCGCAGCGCGCCGCAATTAATTCCGAATGTGGCTACTACGGACATCTGGACCACGCCTTCTTTGCTAGTCCCGCGGGCGATCGCGTGGTCATGAACGAAGCGTTGCAAACGCAGACGCTTCTGGTCGGCTTCGCCTATGTTTGCGGGGTCGCCGCGATATTGCCCACGACCTTGACGCGGACGCGAAGCGCATGGCCCGGCAGATAGGCGATCGGAATGTCCTCGGCTTCCACCATTGTGAGGTCGCGGGTGTCGGCTCCGGCGTCGAGGGCTCTCTGCTCGGCGAGCGCGCGTGCGCGCGAGATCGCCTCGGCACGATCGATCCCCTGGAATACCTGATCGACCTCGCCGCTGACCTGCGCGATCGCGGCCCCGACCGCATTGGCGCAGCTGCCGTGCTCGACGCGCACCACGCGACTGACCCCTTGCAATCGATCGGGAATGAGGAAGCTGCCGCCCCCGACCGCCAGCAGCACGACGTCTCCGGCCCGCGTCTTGATGCGGTCCGCGTGAACTTCGATCGTAGCATGCGCGCGGTCGAGCACTCCGTCGATCAAAGCCGCAGACAGATGCGCGACCTTGCGCCGGTCGCCGATGTCGATGAGGCCCGCCCCGACCGCGATGTCGGTCGCGGTAAGCGTGGTGCCGCCGAACGCCAGCGCTTCGTCTGTCAGGCGGAAACCCACGCTCTGCGGACCCACCGTCATGCGATCCGGGTCGACGATGCTTCCCCCGCCGAGCCCGATCGAGACCAGGTCCGGCATTCGGAACAGGGTGCGCACCCCGCCGACCTGCACGATCGAATTGGCCTGGCGCGGGAAGCCCGCCTGGAGATGCCCGAAGTCCGTCGTCGTGCCGCCGACATCGGCCACGATCGCGTCCTCGAGCTTGGAGAGGTACGCGCCGCCGCGCATCGAATTGGTCGGACCGGAGGCGAAGCCGAACACCGGAAGCGCGGCGGCGTAGGAAGCGGCCGCGACCGTGCCGTCGTTCTGGGTGATGTAGAGCGGCGCGTCGAGCCCGCTTGCCGTCATGGCCCGAGCGAACGCTTCGACGGTGTGCCGCGCGAGTGGAACCAGCGAAGCATTCAGCAACGCGGCATTCTCCCGCGGCAAAAGCCCGATGCCGCCGAGCCAATGGCTGCAGGTCACCGAAACTTCCGGAATTTCCTCGCGCAGAATCTCCGCGACCGTGTCTTCGTGCGAGGGATCGAGCGGAGAGAACATGGCCGTCACGGCGACGTCGCGAATCTCTCGGGCTCGAATCTCCCGCGCTGCCTGGCGCACTTGCCCGAGGTTCAGGGGCATGAAACGCCGGCCGTCGTAATCGTGGCCGCCCTCGACGATCCATGTCCCGCCGGCGACCAAGTCCGCGAGATCCTCCGGCCAGTCGCAGAACGGCGGCAGGGCGGTCGTGGCGGGCGCACCGATGCGCACGGCGGCAACTTCGGCAAGATCGCGACGCTGGACGACCGCATTGGTGAAATGCGTCGTGCCGATCATCACCGCGCCGACCTCCCGTGCGTTGCCCGCATGTTCGCGCAGCGTGCGCATCGCCCAGAGAATGCCGGCGGTGACGTCGGCGGTGGTCGGCACCTTGACCGCGGCTTCGATCCGACCCTGTGAGACCAGGACGGCATCGGTATTGGTGCCGCCGACATCGATGCCGATCCGGTTCACGACGCCAATGCCGATCGGAAATCGATGTCGTAACCGAACGCCCGCGGTCCGACGAGTTCGAGGCCGCGCGGGGTGAGAAAGATTTCGGGAGCCGGGAGCACGATGACGTTCACCCGCTGGCCGTAGCGCACCATCTCGGTGCCGATCGCCTCCCCGGTGTCGCTGTCCAGCACGCAGATCAGCTCCGGGGTCGTGGCGAGCGGTGCGCTGTCGCGCCAGACAACCGTCCATTCGTTCTGGAAATCGATCCGGACGCGATCGTGCGGCTCGCCTTCGATCGCGGCGGACCCGCGCAAGAATCCCTCCGTGGTGCGCCGCTCGACTTCGATCACCTTGCCGGCGAAGAGACGCTTGCCGCGCTCCGCCTCCAGGATGACGTCGATCGGATCGTCGTGGCGGCGGTTGGCCTCCATCACCGCCCGGCCCAGGCCGATGGCTTTGGTCGTGGTGCCGTGGACGGCCCAACGCTTGACCTCCGCGCCCCGGCGCGGCGCCTTGCAGGTAGCGGCAACCGAGCCGAACTCGGTGCAGATCTTGCGGCTGGTCCGTTCCATCCATTTCCAATCGGCGGCGCGCGTCACCACGACTTCGTTGCCCCGGGGGTCCACCGAGGTCAGCGGCGCCGGCGCCAGGTTTCCGACGGCGAACGTCGTCATCTGGGCTTCCGGATAGGCGCGGCCCATGGCGTCCGCGTCGATGACGGGAATGCCGAGATGCGCGGCCGCCATCAGCGGCTGGATCGCGTTGCCGCCGCCGATCTCGATCGACATGACGCCGCGGAAACGGCGGCCGAGATATTCCTGCATCAGCTCGACGGCCCTCGCCGTCAGGCGGCTGTCGACGAGCCGCTCCTGGCTCACCAGCGGCGCGCCCATGTTGGAAACGACCGCGACGTCGTCATCGTCGGCGAGCGCCTGCGCATCCATCAGGAACACGCGCGTGCCCTGGCGATAGAGCCGGCGCATGTTGATGAGGCCGTGATAGGGGCTGCCCCCGCCGCCGGTCCCGAGAATCCAGGCGCCGACCGCCAGCGCCTCGATATCGTCTCCGGTGAGCTCTCTCATGGCGTACCGCCAGACGGCGTCTGCGAGCGCGCCTCGGGAAGATCCGCTCCGGGATCCGGGCTCCTCATGCGGCGAGCAGCTCGGCGACGAGCCTGGCCATGACCGCATTGGATAGGATCACCGGAAGGCCGGCCTCATTCGCAAGCGCGCGGCGATGGTCCTCGGTAAAGCCGATGCAATCGAGTAGCAGCGCCTGCGCGCCGCGCTGCTTGAGCGACAGCCCGGCCGATCCCAAGGTTTCCAGCGGATCGTCATAAGGACTGGCGGCGGCGAAGATCGGCATGCGCGGCAACAATGTCCACTTGCCGCTTTCCGTCTTCATCTGGGAGGGCAGCGGCACGATGACGCCGAGTTGGCGATCTTGGATGAGGCCGGCAATCGCCGGCGGAATGATGCGGTCGGGCTCCAATAGCCAGGCCCGCTCGCAGCGCAGGCCATGGAATTGCCCGGTGCAGAGCAGGAGGATCGCGGCGCATCCGTCGGCTTCCAGGGCGGAGAGCTTCGCTTGGATGCCGTCGCGGACCTTGCGGGCGCTCAGCTGCACGGAGCGTCCATCCAGCAGCCGCGTCAGCAAAACCGGCTTCCCCCCCTCCGCGCCATAACGCGATCGGATCTCGTCGTGGGACAGGCCGTCGAGCAGCCCGCGATCGACGATCGCCACGCCGCCGGGCATGTGCTGCTGCAGGATCGGCGCGATGTCGGAGCGGGGAGTTCTGCCGTCATTTGCCGATCGGGGGTTTTGCCTTGAGGACCGAATCGAAGAAGCCGAACAGCGCGTCGCCGCCGATGAAACCCGCCGCCAACACCTCCATGGAATTGGTCGCCTGCTCTCCCTTCAGCTTGAGCACGGTGACGCGAATGGCGATTCCCGCGAGCACCGCCCAACCGGCGAGCGGATTGGGGATCAACAATCCGGTCGCGAGCAGCACGCCGAGCTGGCGCCTCGGCCCGCCGATCCATTGAATGATCGCGGCGGGGATCGCCCACAGCATCAGCATGCGCGCCACGTCGGAGGAAGCGCCGGCATTGATCGCCGCCACGTAGACCTTGTCGACGGGCGGGACCAATCCCTGGGCGAAATACGCCGGGTGTGCGAGCCAGACCGTGGGGATCGCGACCAGGAACGCGAGCATGGCCGCATAGAGCTGCTGCTTGCGACCTTCCAGTTCGAAGGCGGGATCCTTGCCGAAGCCGCGCAAGACGAAGCCCGCCCTCAGATCGTAGCCCATGTCGGCGAACGCCGGCCCGGTGGATGCGCTGAAGCCGACCAGAAGGCCGAGCGCAATCGGCGGAAAGCCGATGAGGATGCCGACGATCAGCGTGATGAGCGCCACGGCGAACGCCGGGAACCAGCCGGAATGCATCGCCGCGATGCCGACGATCAGCTCATGCATGAACGCGGCGAAGGCGGCATAGACGATGAACAACGTCAGCATCGGAAGCGACATTTGCGAGGCGAGACCGCCGAGGAGCGCGATGACGATGGCAATGGCGGGATAACCGATGCTGCCCAGCCCCAGCGCGCGGCCGAGCTCGGCGTCGCTGCGGCCCGTAGCCGCTTCGGCGCTGCCTCGCCGGCTGATGGCCAGGATGACTTGCACCAGCGCAATCAGCCCCGCGCCGACCATGAACCCGTGCGGCACGTAATATCCGCTGATGTCGATTCCGGTGAGCGGCTGCGTGTATCCTCGGATCAGCAGGCCGACGCCGAACATGCTCAGCGCCCAGATGTTGCCGATGAACGCCACTCCGAACGCCGACATGGGGATCTTGAACCAGCTGCCGAACATGCCGACGAGAATGCCGAGGCCGAGCAGTGCCGCCTTGCGGCCGCCGACGTCCCCCGCCTTGATGGCTTCCGCCGCGGCTACGCCCGGAGGCCAGGTGCCGGTTGCCGGGAATATGCGGGTATCGAACATCCGATAGAGCAAATAGGCGTCGAGCAGCATCGACAGCGCGGCGCCGACCAGCATCGGCAGGATGAGATCGCTTCGCCCCAACAGGAACGGAACGCCGATCGGCAGCAGCAGGCTGTTGGCCGCCCCGAAGGTCGCGGCGGAAATGGCGCTCTGCGCCAGATTTTGCACATGGATCGAGCGGTAGCGGGCAAAAATCGCGAGCGGCACCCGGGCAAGAATCATCGCGACCAGCGCGCCGATGATCGAGGTGTTGGGCGTGACGCCCAATTGCAGGATCAATTGCACGCCGATGACGGCGCCGAAGACGGAAAGAGCGAGCAACAGGATGAATGTCGCGGGCGCGAAGGTCGCCGGATGGCGCGTTCCCGTCGCTTGCGCTTCTGCACCGGCTGGGAGCGGCGCGGTGGAGTTGAGGTCGGTCATGCGGTAGCTCTCGATCGCTGGTTGGTGCCGAACGCTGCGGAGGATGCAAATCTCCGACTTCCGCCCATGCGATTCAAGCCCGCCGCGATCGGCTTGCCCTTCAGCCACCAGTCGTCGCCAGGTACGATCCTGTATCCCAGGCCGGCACTCCTCCCGAACTATGATGCCCTTGTTCGCATTATAGGGAAAGGCCGCAGGCTCCCAAGTATGCTTGTGGTTTAATCCCCGCGGAAGTCCAAGAACACGCGGAATTTTTGGGAGGCGATCATGCTCGGCAAATCACGTTCGGCGATCCTCACAGCGGCTCTGCTCTGCCTCGCGCTCCCGGCATGGGGTGAGGACTGGACCCAGCGATTGCCCGACGGCAAGGGCAAGGAAACCGTCGCGGCCATCTGCGCCGGTTGCCACGAATTCTTCAGCCGCCTCGGCGCCGGCTACACGCCCGAGGGATGGCGCACCGTGATGCGGATGATGATCAATCAGGGCACGCCGGTGCCGCCGGACCAGATCGAGACGGTGACGCAATATTTGATCCAGAGCTTTCCGGAAAAACCCAAGCCGGCCGGCATGACGATCCCGGGGCCGGTCGAGGTCTCGATCAAGCAATGGCCCGTCCCCACCCCCGGCTCGCGCCCGCACGATCCGCTCGCGACCCGGGACGGCGCCATCTGGTACACCGGCCAATTGGCCAATGTGCTCGGCAGGCTCGACCCCAAGACCGGCCGGATCAAGGAATATCCGCTCAAGACCCCGCATTCGGGGCCGCACGGCCTGGTCGAGGACCAGGATGGCAACATCTGGTACACCGCGAACGCCGCAGGCTTGATCGGCAAACTCGATCCGAAGGCGGGGGCGGTCAGCGAATATCCGATGCCGGATCCAGGCGCGGGCGATCCCCACACGCTCATCTTCGATCCGGGCGGGATCCTGTGGTTCTCCGTGCAGAATGCCAACAAGCTCGGCAGGCTCGACCCGAAGACCGGCGAGATCAAGCTGGTCACGCCGCCGACCGCGGGTGCGCGTCCCTACGGGTTGGCGGTGAATTCCCAGGGCATGCCGTTCTTCGTGGAGTTCGGCGCGCCCAAGGTGGGCAGCATCGATCCGAAGACGATGGAAATCCGCGAGTACCCCTTGCCGGATCCCGGCGCCCGTCCCCGTCGCATCGCGATCACCAGGGACGACGTGATCTGGTACACGGATTTCGCCCGCGGCTATCTGGGCCGGCTCGATCCCGCGACCGGGAAGGTGACGGAATGGGCCTCTCCGGGCGGACCGAAATCCGAGCCCTACGGCATATCGGCGATCAAGGACGTCATCTGGTACAGCGAATCCGGCACCAAGCCGAACACGGTGGTGCGCTTCGATCCCAAGACCGAAAAATTCCAGGCCTGGGTCATTCCGGGAGGCGGCAACATCGTGCGCAACACCTCGGTGACGCTCGAGGGCAATTTCGTGCTGGCCAACAGCCTGGTGAACGAGGTCTCGCTGGTCGAGATCAAGGGTGCGCCGACACGCTGAGCGGTGCTCGACCGCTCGGTGCTACGTGCCGGCTCGCGTCGGCATCGTCAGGAAAGCGTGAACCACGTGCCAGAATTGCTCGCGGTCGAGGCTGAGCGCGAGCGCATGCGCGGCCCCGGAAAGAATGGAGAACTGGCGATCCGGGTTCGGCAGCTCCTTGTAGAATCCGAGCAGGTCGTCGAGCGAGGCGATGCCGTCGTGCTCGCCGCGGATCAGCAGCACCGGTGACGCGACCTTGTGGGGATCGACCAGCGGCAGGTTCGCGGTCATGTCGAGATAGGTCCCGGTCGGGATGGTGTCGCCGAAGGCCAGTTCGGCGTCCGCCAACGCCTCGGGGACCGCGGGATCGGACGTGCCCGGCTTGTCGCGGGTGAAGATGCTACGGACCATGTCGCGGTCGCGGGGCCGGCGAATATTGGCGCGGAAGAACGCCAGCGCCTCGCCGCGCTTGGCAAGGGTGGGCGAGCCGCGGCCGGTCCAGGTGAACGCCGAGAGCGCCAGCCGGCCGACGCGCTCGGGGGCGACCATGGCGAACGCGCCCGCCCGCAGCGCACCCGAGGATTCGCCGAGGAAGTGAAATTGGGACCGGCCGGTTTCCCGCGCCACGATCGGGACGGCGGCGCGCAGATCCTCCACCCCGCTGGCGATGTCGGAATTGCTTTCCGTCCGCGACGAGCTTCCGTAATTCTCGTGGTCCATGGTCCACACGTCGAAGCCGTAGCCGGCGAACACGTTCATCAGCGAGTATTCGCCATGCCCCGGCACCGATAGATCGAAGCTCGGGCGCGCCGAAATCGAGGAGCCGTGCACCAGGAACAGCACCGGCCGGCTCGCTTCGCCCGCCGCCGGCGCGCCCAGGCGCTTGCGGTAGAGCGCGAGCCTGATCTCGGCGCCGGCTCTTTGCTTGATCGCCCAATATTCGCCGCTCCAGATGTCCGCGGCCGGTACCGGTGCTGCTTGCGCGTTGGTCGAGGGCGATGTCGCCATGGCAGCCGCGATCCCGCCTGCGGCGCTCGCGGCTGCGGCGAGCACGGCGCGCCGCGAGCTGGCGCGCGGCGCATCTGCCCGTTGGCTCGGGGACCGATCGTGCTTGTCAATCCGCGGAGATGACATCGTTGCCTCTCTGCTCGTCATTAGGGCGCGAGCCCGTTCAATTGGGCCGATACCATAACGCGCGCCGGACCGGCCTGTTTCCCTGCGGCCGTCGGGACACCGGCGCGGGTCCGGACTCTCGCATATCGGTCGGGGAAAATCAGCGGCCACGTTCGGCCGGTAGGTGGAGCTATCCGCGGTCCCCGGATGCGGCGCAGCGCGTCCTTCGAGGCGAGCGCCGTCATCCTGAGGTGCGAGGCGCGAAGCGCCGAGCCTCGAAGGACGGCGCTCGCGCCTCAGGACGACGAGCGGTGCGCCGCTGATCCGAGGTCGATGCGGATTTACGCTAATTAGCCATGCATTGCTTCATGAAGGCGCGCTTCTCCTTCAAGTCGAGCTTGAGCGACTGCTCCTCGCAATTTTTCGCGCGGCTCGCGGCCGCTTGGCCTCTGCTCGCGTCCGGCTCGTGCCAAATCGGATCGTCGTAGGGATTGACATCGACCTCCGCCGGCTTGACTTCGGGGCCTCGGGTCGACGCGTACCAGCAACGGCGGCCCTCGACGAGGTGATAGCGCGGGTAGCCGCCATGAACCTCAGGGCGCGAAAGGCAGCGCGGCGCATCGTTGGCGGCAATCGCAGGCGCATCATTGGCAGCCAACGCTTGCGCCTGCGCCAATGCGAAGGCGAGACAAATCCAGATCGGCCCCCTCCCCTGGATCTGCGCCCAACACTTCATCGCACGCGACCTCCGGCAACAGTCCCCTGCCCGCCTCCAAACCGATCCAGCAGGGCGGTCGCGGGGACACGGGGGAACGCTGGCTCGGCAGCCTGAGGAGACAATCGCGGCGTCTTTAGGGCCTGCTGCGGCCCGAAGCGCGACCGATCCAGTTCACGGCCTGGGGTTTTCGGGATAATCTGCGGCGGGGATTTCGGCTCAACGCACTTCGTCGAGGGGACCTGGACCGTGCCACACAAGCCATTGCGAAACGCGGCTGCCGGTCTGCTTGCGATCGTGGCCGCGTCGACTTTTCCTGCCGGGGCGCAACAATTCCCCCCGGCACAGCCGTTTCCGCCGGCGGATGCGCAGCCCTCTCCTCCCGCCCCGGAAAAGCCCGCGGCCCCGCCCGCCGCGCGGCCCGCCGCGGGGCCCGCCGTCGCCGGCACCTGGTCCGGCTCGGTGACGCAGGTCGGCAGCCAATCGAAATACAGCGTCTCGCTCACCCTCACCGCCGCCGGAGGCGAGACCAATTATCCCGAGGTCAATTGCGTCGGAAAGCTGACGCGCATCGGTGCGTCGCGCAGCTATGTGTTTTACGTCGAGGCGATCACCCAAGGCCACCGCGACAAGGGCGGCCGGTGTCCGGACGGCACCATCACGGTCGGCCGGGCGGGCGACAAGCTCGCCTGGGTCTGGTTCGGCAGCGTTGACGATGAGCTCGTCGTTGCGTACGGCACGCTCACGCGCAAGCCCGCACGATAAAGGCCCCTGCGGCACCCCCTGCATCGGCGGCAAACATGACGAACGCACGGGCGGTCGAGGATCACTACACGCGGTCCTCGCTCGGCGACACCATCCTCTCGGCGCTGCGCGAGGCCGGCAAGGACCTCGAGCATTTGACGCCGGACGATCTCGCGCCGGTCGACGAATTCCATTCCGGCCAGCGCAACGCGACGGTGCGGCTGGCGCAGCTCGCGCGGGTCAGCGGCGCCGAGGACGTGCTCGACGTGGGCTGCGGCATCGGCGGGCCCTCGCGGTTTCTCGCCAAGGCGTTCGGCTGCCGCGTCACCGGCCTCGACCTGACCGCGGAATTCGTCGAGGTCGCCAACATGCTGGCGCACCGCACCGAGCTCGCCGGGAAGGTCACCTATCGTCAGGGCGATGCGCTCGACCTGCCGTTTCCGGACGCGAGCTTCGATCTCGTGTGGTCGCAGAACGCCGCGATGAACATCGCCGACCGCGACCGGCTCTATGCCGAGATGCGCCGCATGCTCAGGCCGGCGGGCAGGCTTGCGATCCAGGACGTCGCCGCCGGGCCAGGCGGCGAACCCTATTACCCGACGCCTTGGGCAAGCGACAAAAGCATCAGCTTCCTGTTCGCGCCCGAGGTCACGCGCGAGAAGCTGGAGCGCGCCGGGTTCCGGGTCGTTGCCTGGCACGACCCGACGCCGGAATCGCTCGAGCAGGCGCTGGCGCGCGCCAAGGCGCTCGAGACCGGATCGCTGCCGCCGCTCGGGCTCCACATCCTGATCGGCCCGAATTTTCCCACCGTGTCGAGAAACATGCTGCGGAATCTCGAGGAAGCGCGGATCCGGCTGATCAACGCGGTGCTGGAGCGGGCGGAGTAGTCTCGTCTCAGGTGGCTAACCGCACCATGACACGGATGCGAGCGGGTGAGCCGTTCGGCATCGGGCCACCTTAGCGCGCTCTCGCGCGCGGCAATTCGCTCGGCCGGCTGCTGCCGGCGTGACTTCGGGAAACGTGCCGATGCCTCGCGCTATGATGACGGCTGCGGCCCGCAACGATATCCGGCGAGGGTTCAGGATCGGCATAGACCCGGGGAACGGAGTAGACCTGCGACCCCGTGCCAAGCGAGGGAGAGAGCTGCTGTACCGGGTTTCCGGGCTGAGGGATCGTCAATTGTGGACCCGGATCGTTGAACTGCGGGGTTACCTGCGGCACGGGCAGCAGTACAGGGGGAGGAGGGCTGTGTTGCGCCCATAGCTGCGATCCTGGAAACGGCGCCGCAGCGAATAATCCGATCGCTACGATTGCCAGCACGCGGGTTCGGTAGGTCATCATCCTGGTCGATCAATTCGATTCCGGCTGGGCAAGTTCCGGTGATCGGGTCGCGATCGCTAATACCGGTCGCGAACGCAAAGCCCCAATCGGGTCCGGTGCCATTCGGGCGGGCAGCTTCGCAGCCGGTCGGGAACACAGCGACCCCAGGGGCTCCGATGCGCAGCGGGTCCGCAGTCCTGACGCACCGGGAACGAGGATGCCGCGGACAGCCCCGCAAAGCCGACGGTGAGCACGGCGAGCGCGGTCAACAGGGCTGTTCGCATGGAAGTCACGTTTGCCAAGACCAGACGGGAAGGGTAGCAAAAGGGTAGCAGACCGGCATTTTGGCTATCAACTCCCGGCCGAAATGGCCTGTGTTCTCTTGAAAACCGCCAGGGCTCGCAAGGGCCCTCGTGGGTTCGAATCCCACCCCTTCCGCCATCACCTTTGTAGATCAAGGGTTTGTCACCCACCAAATACAGCGGGTTTTGTCACTCCCCGAGAACAAACAACGCGCACGGGGACATTCCCGGGCGCCGTCGCCAACAGCTTAGAAGGCTCCTGGGTTGGACGTCCGATCAATGCGTTTTCGGACATCGGACCGCCATCGGACCTTCGCTCAACCCGGCTGTGCCATTGGCGCCACATGCTCTAAAAATCGGCGTGCTGGGCAAAGGTCAAACAGACGCCAGCGCTGTGCAGGCCATGGTGGGCGGGGGTGTCGGCGCGCTGCGCTAGACGCGCCGTTACTGGCTCTTCGGAACCGTGTGCCGCGGCCGAGAGTGATGGCGGCGTCTGAGCCCCCATTCGCTCGCGATGCCCGGCCCGGCCGTGTAGCCGACCACCCCGCCGGCAACCAGACCGAAGGGGCCGGCAACGACGGCACCGGCCAGCGCGCCCAAGGCTGCGTCTCCAGTCCGCTCCTGAGCGCCGGCGGTGCCCGGCGTGAGAGTGATGCTGGCGGCCAATAGGCCGAGCGCGACGAGAGCTTTCATGTTCCCTTCCCCCTATCGACCAGAGCAGCAGGCTACGCGCCACCCCTGAACGGATGGTCAGCTCGATTCCGGTTCGAATTAAGGCCGACGCCCGCCGGAACGCCCCGGGGCAACGGGCGCTGATGCCCTGCTTTTTTCGATCGCGCCTGGCGACACAGAGGGGGAAGAAGAGGGAAAAGCATTGATACGTGTGTCGGACCGGAGCCCGAGTGATGTAGGATTGCGCGTGCCGGCTGTCTTAGCTCAGACGGCTTGCCGGCGCGAGCGCCCAGCGGCATTTGACGCTGGTCCGCTATGCGCCCTGTATCGCGACCGCTGCGAGACGAGGTTGTGCACGTCGTGACGATAAACAGTTCACTGCGAAATCTCCGCGCTGGCGCCGTAATGTTTGCAATGTTTGCCGCTGTCGGCGCGTTCGATTTTGCCGCTCACGCGGAGCCGAATTGCACGTGTCGTGCGCGTGGTCGCAGTTTCGAACTCGGGCAATCGGTGTGCCTGCAGACCCCGAAGGGGCCGCGCATCGCCGTTTGCGCGATGGTGCTCAACAATACTTCGTGGCAGCTCTCCGAGACGCCGTGTATCAGCGCGCACGCCCGACCGCCGCCGTAGGCTATGGCGCAGCCAGGCCGTCGCGAGCAGCGCCGGAGAATCCGAGTACGCGGCAACATGCTTGCCTAGGGGCGCGCCGACCCTTTAACAAACGCAGGCCGTTCCGTTCATGGCGCGAGACCAGCTACATGAAAAAATGTCAAGCCGAACGTTCTTAGCCCTGCCGCTCTGAAAATTTGGTGCGGCAAATTGGAGCCCCTACACGCCCTCGGGCTATTACGAACGGGAGACCAGTTTGGCCCTATGTGAGAACCTCAGCGGGCTGCTCGGTTTTCAGCATCTGCACGCATAGGCTGATTCTTCGCGCACATGGCGCGATGAACCTTTTGGATCGCGTTCATAGCCTTCTGCGAGGCGCCCATTTTCTCAGCGAGTCCGGCGGCCTGCGCCTCAACAACAGAAACTCCCGCCATATCTCCTTCGAGCGTATCGATCATTGATTTCAAGAGATCAGGCGCTTGAGTCATATCGGACAATGTAACGTCTCGAAATGATTGCTGGACACTGCTCGCGCAGCTTACGCGGGCGTCATATTGAGCCTTCAGCACTTTGAATTTCGCGCTGAAATCGGTTGCGCCTTCTATGTCGCTTGCAAGAGCGTCCGATTTAATTCTGCAAACACCTTCGAGGTTGCTCAGATCAGGATAATTCGCGTCGATAATTTTCTTGTAGCCTTTAAGAAGGGATCTTGCCTCTGTCAAAAGCGCGTCAACACTACAGACAAAATGGTCGCGTCCCCGATAACAACGGTCGAGCTTGACCTCGCCTCTTGCGCCGGGCAATGCGAGAGCTTCGAAACCCTCGGAGGACCTATCACAGGAGGCAAGCGCGCTTCCGAGGGCCGAATTAGGGTCCGCAACGGGCATAGCCACGGGTACTACAGTCGGCGCTGGTGGGTGAACAGGGGCGGGCTGGAGAGCCAAGGCTTCAGGATGCTTTGTCCCTCCGGTTCGGAATTTAGCAAGCGGGACTGCAAGTGGGGCTGTTCGGGACTGAGCGAACTCCGAGCGGGTAAGATATTGACCCCATGCTCCGCCGGATGAAAATGGCGCGAACAGAAAATAGAGCCCGGCTAGAGTAGCCGATGCAATCCTCAGCTTCGAGGAGATACTCATTACCATCACCCCCACCCTCAACACTTTTACGATCCTCCTGTACGTTAACGGCGTCAAGAAGTGGTTAATAAATGGCCATGTTTCTCCGCTTGGGCAATCGGTGTGCCTGCAGACCCCGAAGGGGCCGCGCATCGCCGTTTGCGAGATGGTGCTCAACAACACTTCGTGGCAGATCTCCGAGACGCCGTGTATCAGCGCGCACGCCCGACCGCCGCCGTAGGCGATGGCGCAGCCAGGCCGTCGCGAGCAGCGCCGGAGAATGCGAGCACGCGACAACACGCTTGCCTAGGGGCGCGCCGACCCTTTAACAAACCCAGGCATCGAGGGAGGGAAGCACGTGCCTGGACCTCTATCCGGCGTGAAAATTCTGGATTGCACTTCGGTCGTGCTCGGCCCTTACGCGGCGCAGCAGCTCGGCGACCTCGGCGCCGACGTCATCAAAGTCGAGCCGCCGGATGGCGACACCACCCGGCAACTCGGGCCCAGACGCCATGCGGGCATGGCCGCGTTCTTTCTCGGCTGCAACCGCAACAAGCGCAGCATCGTGCTCGATCTCAAGAATGAAGCGGGTCGAAGGGCCCTCCTGCGGCTCGCCGGGAGCGCCGACGTGCTCATGCACAATTTCCGGCCGGAGCCCGCAGCACGCCTCGGCATTTCCTACGAGATTTTTGCCGAGACCAACCCGCGGCTCGTCTATCTGGCGACCTACGGCTTCCGCGCCGACGGCCCGATGGGCGCGAAGGCCGCCTATGACGACATCATCCAGGCCGGCTGCGGCATCGCCATGCTGCAGGCGGTAGTGGCCGACGAGCCGCATTTCGTGCCCACCGTCATGGCGGACAAGACCGGGTCGAATTGCGTGGTGAGCGCGGTTCTGGCCGCGCTGTACGAGCGCGAGAAATCCGGCCGCGGCCAGGCGGTCGAAGTGCCGATGTTCGAATCGCTCGTGGCGTTCACCATGGTCGAGCATCTCTACGGCGAAACCTTCGTGCCCGCGGTCGAGCGCATGGGCTACCGGCGCCTGCTCAACAAGAACCGCGGACCGTATCGATCCAAGGACGGCTATTTCGCCATGCTGCCGTACACCGACGCGAACTGGCGGGAGCTCTGCACCCTGATCGGGCGTCCGGAGATTCTGGAAGACCCGTGCTTCAAGTCGACCGCGCTGCGTCTTGGCAATATCGAGACGGTCTATGCGACCCTGGCGGAGATTTGCTCGACGCGCACCAATGCCGAATGGACGGCGCTCTTGAAGAACTCCAACGTCCCGCACGGGCCGGTGCAATCGATCGAGGACCTCTTGGACGACCGGCAGCTGGCCGCGACCGGTTTCTGGAAGGAATTCGATCATCCGACCGAAGGCCGGATGCGCATGCCGGATATTCCGCCGCGCTTCAGCCGCACCGAGCCCGACATTCGCCGGCTGCCGCCGCGGCTCGGCGAGCATAGCGTCGAAATTCTCTCCGAGGCCGGACTGTCGCGGTCGGAGATCGATGCGCTGATCGCCGTGGGCGCCACCCGCGACGGGCGAGCGCAATGAGTGGACCCCTTCTCAAATCGCCGACGGCGTGCGGTCCATCCCGCCCGGCCGGTCTGCCGATAGATGATATCCGGAAGCTATCAGGCAATTCGAACGGGCGCGCTTCGACGAATACCGTTGAAGCGGCCGATCGTGCACGATAAGGGTGCTTGCTTGCTGCTTCTGCTTCGGGGATTTGCCCAATGACGGCACGATGGCTCCCGGCAAGCTTCGGCCGATCGCGTCAGACGCCAAGCCGAGCGGATCGCGCGGGGGCCTCCGCGCCGCGCGGGTTGCCGCGGAACTCGGGCGAGGTGAAGTGCACGACGTGCTACATGTGCGCCTGCCGCTGCGGCATCAAGGTGCACCTCGACGACGGCCGCATCCGCTACATCGAGGGCAATCGCGCGCATCCGGTGAACCGCGGCGTGATCTGCGCCAAGGGCGCCGCCGGGATCATGCAGCAGAATTCGCCGGCGCGGCTGTCCAAGCCGCTGCTCCGCGTCGGCGAGCGCGGCCGCGCCGAGTTCCGCGAGATCGAATGGGACGAGGCGCTGCGCATCGCCGGCGAATGGCTCGGCACGATTCGAGCAACGGATCCGAAGCGGCTTGCGTTCTTCACCGGCCGCGACCAGAGCCAGGCGCTGACCGGATATTGGGCCAAACAGTTCGGCACGCCGAACTATGCCGCGCACGGCGGGTTGTGCTCGGTCAATATGGCGGCGGCGGGATTCTACAGCATCGGCGGCTCGTTCTGGGAGTTCGGCGAGCCCGACTGGGAGCGCACCGAATATTTCCTGCTGTTCGGGGTAGCCGAAGATCACGATTCCAATCCGATCAAGATCGGGCTCGGCAAGCTCAAGGCGCGCGGCGTCAAGATCGTCTCCGTCAACCCGGTGCGCACCGGCTATTCGGCGATCGCCGACGAGTGGGTCGCGATCCGCCCCGGCACCGACGGCCTGTTGGTGTTCGCGCTGATTTACGAGCTGCTGCACGCCGGCCGCATCGATCTCGATTATCTCGTGCGCTACACCAATGCCGCGTATCTGGTCGTGCAGGATGCCGGCGCCGCCGATGACGGCTTGTTCGCCCGCGCGAACGGCAGGCCGCTGGTATGGGATCGCGCGCGCGGCGCGCCGGCGGAGGCTTGCGATGCGCCGGCGCTCACCGGCGAGTTCACGCTCGCGGACGGCCGCCGCGCCGTCCCGGTGTTCCAGCTCCTGACGGAGCGCTACCGATCGCCGGAATATTCGCCCGAGGCGGTGAGCGCACGCTGCGGCGTCGCTGCGCAAAAAATCCGGCGTATCGCCGCCGAGCTTGCCCACGTGGCGTTCGAGCGCGCGATCGTGCATCCGCAGCCGTGGACCGATTGCGGCGGTCGCCGCCACGAGTCGATGATCGGCAGGCCGGTCGCGATGCATGCGATGCGCGGCATTTCGGCGCATTCCAACGGGTTTCACACCTGCCGGGCGCTGCACCTGCTGCAGATGTTGCTGGGAGCGATCGATTGCCCCGGGGGCTTCCGCTACGAAGCGCCGTTTCCGCGCCCCTGCCCGGCGGCGCCAAAACCCGCGGGCAAGACCTCGGCGCCGGGGCAGCCGCTCGACGGCATGCCGCTCGGCCATCCATGCGGCCCGGAGGACTTGCTGGTGGATGCCGCGGGCGGGCCGCTGCGCATCGACAAGGCCTATTCCTGGGAGGCTCCGCTCGCAGCCCACGGCCTCATGCACATGGTCATCCGCAACGCCTGGGCCGGCGATCCCTATCCGATCGACACGCTGTTCCTGTACATGACCAATCTGTCGTGGAACTCCGCGATGAACACCGCGGACACCACCGGCATGCTCACCGACAAGCGTGCCGACGGCGAATACAGAATTCCGCGGATCATCTATTCCGATGCGTTCTTCTCGGAGATGGTGGCGTTCGCCGACCTGGTGCTGCCGGACACGACCTATCTCGAACGCTGGGATTGCATCTCGCTGCTCGATCGCCCGATCAGCACCGCGGATGGTCCCGCCGACTCCATCCGCCGGCCGGTGCTGAAGCCAGACCGCGACGTTCGCCCGTTCCAGGACGTGCTGATCGAACTCGGCGCGAAGCTCGATCTGCCCGGCTTCGTCGCGCGCGACGGCAGTCCGTTGTACGAGGATTACGCCGATTACCTGGTGCGGCATGAACGCAAGCCCGGCATCGGTTCGCTGGCCGGCTGGCGCGGCCGCGACGGCGGGAGCGACGGCGTCGGCGAGCCCAATCCCGGCCAGCTCGACAAATACATCGAGAACCAGTGCTTCTGGAAATACGAGCTCCCGCCCGAGCAGCGTTACTTCAAGCACGCCAACAGGGATTATCTCGAGACGGCAAAGCGCTTCGGCTTCATCGAGAAAGCCGAGCCGATCGTGCTGCAGATCTATTGCGAGCCGCTGCAGCGGTTCCGGCTTGCCGCCCGCGGCCACGGCGCGGTGCAGCCGCCCGACGCGCACCGCGGCCGGATCGAAACTTATTTCGACCCGCTGCCGATCTGGTACGTGCCGTTTTCCGAGGCGGCGGTCGATGGGCAAACCTTTCCGCTGCACGCGGTGACGCAGCGGCCGATGCCGATGTATCATTCGTGGCACTCGCAGAACGCCTGGCTGCGCCAAATCCTCAGCCACAACCGCCTCTATGTGAACCGGGCGCGCGCGGCGGAGCTCGGTCTCGATGACGAGGATTGGGTCTGGGTGGTCAGCCACCACAGCCGCCTCAAGTGCCAGATCCGCCTGATGGAAGGCGTCAATCCCGACACTGTGTGGACCTGGAATGCCATCGGCAAACGTGCCGGAGCCTGGAACCTCTCCGCCGACGCCCCGGAGTCCACGCGCGGGTTCCTGTTGAATCATCTCATTGCGGAATTGCTGCCCGCCGCGAGCACGGTTCGATATGCAAACTGCGACCCGGTGACGGGCCAGGCGGCGTGGTACGACCTGCGGGTCCGGATCGAGAAGGCGCTCCCCGACCAGGCCGGCAACGCCGAGCCGCAGTTCCCGGCGGTGTCGCGCCTTCCGAACATGGCTTCGCCGCCCGGGATCGTGCGGGACGCGCGCATGGATCATGGCGCGCCTGGAGGCGGCCGATGACCAGCCTCCCCACTCCGCAGCCTGGCGCCAAGAAGCTCGGGCTCGTCATCGATCTCGATACCTGCGTCGGGTGCCACGCCTGCGTGGTGAGCTGCAAGGAGTGGAACGCGTTCGGCGAAACCGGGCCGCTGCCGGAGTTCGGTCCCTATCAGGCCGAACCCTGGGGCGTGTGGCTCAATCGCGTGCACACGTTCGAAGTGGGCGACGGCGAGGACGGGCGCACCGTATATTTTCCCAAGAACTGCTACCATTGCGAGGAGCCGGACTGCGTGACGGTGTGCCCGACCGGCGCTTCCTACAAACGCGCCGAGGACGGCATCGTTCTCGTCGATGCCGCGCTCTGCATCGGCTGCAAGCTGTGTTCGTGGGCCTGTCCGTACGGCGCGCGCGAGTTCGACGAGGACGGCGGCGTGATGAAGAAATGCACGCTGTGCGTCGATCGGATCTATGACGAGAACCTGCCGGAAGGGGACCGCATTCCGGCTTGCGTGGCGGCTTGCCCCACCTCGGCGCGGCATTTCGGCGATCTCGGCGATGCGAGCTCGGCCGTCTCGAAGCTGGTGGCCGAGCGCGGCGGTTGCGATTCGATGCCGGAAATGGGCTATCGGCCGGTGAGCAAATATTTGCCGCCGCGATCGATCCGCCCGACCCGGGTGAGGGACGAGAGATCCGAGCATAAGACCGCCGGGGGAAACGGGTTCCTGCAGTGGATCGATCGGGTTCTGTCGCGGTGAACGGGAGCCGGCGTCGGCGGCGCGGTTCGGTCTTGCCGGCGGCTGCGATCACCAACGCGCCGGCTTGATCCGGGACCGGGGGATAAATTGCATCCGGCGCTGTCGATCATTTTTTTCACGACGTCGTCGGGCGTCGGCTACGGCCTGCTCGCCTGGATCGGGCTGCTGGCGCCGATCGGTGCGCTCCCGCTCACCCGTCAATTCGGCGCGGTAAGCCTCCTGCTTGCACTCGGCTGCATCACCGCGGGCTTGTTGTCCTCGACACTCCATCTCGGCCATCCCGAGCGCGCGTGGCGCGCGATCTCGCAATGGCGCTCTTCATGGCTCTCGCGCGAAGGCGTGGCAGCCATCGCCACCTATGTGCCTGCGCTGACGTTTGCGGGCCTGTGGCTGTTCGACGCGAGGAACGGGGGCTGGGCGGTCTGCGGCTGGCTTGCTGCGGCCGGATCGATCGTGACCGTGATCTGCACGGCGATGATCTACCGTTCGCTCAAGCCGATTCGGCAATGGTACAACCGTTGGGTCATACCGAATTATCTGATGCTCGCCGCGATGACGGGCGCGCTCTGGCTTACCGCCGTGCTGGCCGCACTCGACGTGCTGCGTCCCGCCGTCACCGCGCTCGCCGCGACGTTCGTGCTCGCGGCGGTCGCGGTGAAGCTCGCGTACTGGCGCTCGATCGACCAAAACTCCGCCGGCTCGACCCTGGCGTCGGCCACGGGATTGCCGCCAGGCCGCCCGATCCGGCCGCTCGATCCGCCGCATACGGAGGAGAATTACCTGCTCAGAGAAATGGGATATCGGATCGCGCGTCGGCACGCCGCCAAGCTGCGCCGCATCGCGCTCGGCGGGGGGTTCTTCGTTCCGCTCATCCTGCTTGCGCTCGCCTGGCTGTTGCGCGGCGCCGCCGCAAGCGCCGTGCTGGCGCTCGTTGCCGCGGTGGCGGCTACCGCGGGCGTGGTGGTCGAACGCTGGCTGTTCTTCGCGGAAGCGACGCATACCGTCGCGCTTTATTATCGCGGGGAGGCAAGTTCCAGCGTGCGCTAGCCGCGCTGAAGGGGGAGAACCGCTGCCTTCGGGATCACCGGCTCGATGGAACAGACATGGCGTGTGGCGCCGGCAAGCACGAGAGGCGAACGGCAATGGCGAACCACGATCTAGTCTTGCGCGGCGGACGCGTGATCGACGGCACCGGCGCCGCGGGGTTCAGCGCCGATATCGCGATCGACGGCGAGCGCATTACTGCCGTGACGGGTTTGCCGCGCGGCAGCGGTCGGCGCGAGCTCGATGTCGCAGGGCTCGTCGTCGCGCCGGGATTCATCGACGTCCACACTCACGACGATCGCGCGCTCTTCGTCAGCTCCGACATGAGCGCGAAAGTCAGTCAGGGCGTCACGACGGTCGTGACCGGCAATTGCGGCATCTCGCTTGCTCCGCTCACGCTTACTCGCGCGCCGCCGCCGCCGCTGGATTTGATCGGCGACGAGCGCGACTATTGCTTCGGGCGCTTTGCCGATTATCTCGGCGCGCTCGATGCGCATCCGCCGGCATTGAACGCCGCTTGTCTCGTCGGTCATTCGTCCTTGCGGGTCGGCTGCATGCGCGAGCTCGACCGCCCCGCGAGCGAGCCGGAGATCGACGCGATGCGGGCGCGGCTCGCCGAAGGGCTCGAGGCCGGTGCGGTCGGTCTCTCGACCGGGCTGTGGTATGCGCCCGCGAATGCCGCGCCGAAGAGCGAAATCGTGGCCCTGGCCGAGCTGCTCCGCCCGGCCGGCGCCGTCTATACGACGCATATGCGGGACGAGGCCGAGCACGTGCTTGACAGCCTCGAGGAGAGCTTCGCGGTCGGCCGCGAAGCCGATGTCCCGGTGGTGATCTCGCACCACAAGGTGATCGGCAAAGCCAATTTCGGCCGCACCCGCGAGACCCTTCCGCGGCTCAGGAAAGCGGTTGCGGAGCAGCGGATCGGCCTCGACGCCTATCCTTATGTCGCCTCCTCGACGGTGCTTCGCGCGTTCATGGTGCCACGCGCGCTCAAGGTGCTGGTGACCTGGTCGAAGAGCCGCCCCGAGATGGCGGGACGCTATCTCCGGGAGATCGCAGCCGAGTGGAAAGTGAGCGAGGCGGAAGCCTGCGAGCGCCTGCAGCCGGCGGGCGCCGTGTACTGGACCATGGACGAGGCGGACGTCCGGCGCGTGCTCGCCTTCGAGCATACCATGGTCGGCTCGGACGGGCTGCCGCACGACCTGCATCCGCATCCGCGACTGTGGGGCACGTTTCCGCGCGTGCTCGGACATTATTGCCGGGAAGTCGGGCTATTCCCGCTCGAGGAAGCCGTTCGGCGCATGACCGGCCTTCCCGCCCAGCGTTTTGGCCTCACCAACCGCGGCCGCATCGCGCCGGGCGCCTATGCCGATGTCTGCGTCTTCGATCCGGATCGGGTGATCGACCGTGCCACCTTCGAGCAGCCGGCGACGCCTGCCGCCGGCATCGCGCATGTGCTCGTGAACGGCACGCTGGTGTGGCAGGACGGCGCCCATACCGGCGCGCGTCCGGGCCGCGCGCTCCGCCGCCAGGCGATGCAGCAGGAGCACGCCGCCTGACGCGGTCGGTTCTCGGTGCTACAGTGATCCGGCAAACAGGAGGAAACCGCGGGGCATCGAGCGGGCGACGAACGCCGGCGGGTCCTCGCCGAATTTTCACAACCAAGGAGGCGGTTCCATGATTTGGTCCTATCTGCCCCGATGGAAATTCACCGACAGCTGCGGCCGGCCCCATGCGCCAGGCGCGATTCACCTCGGCTGCGCCGATGCCGGCCACGCCGCATGTCACCACGCAACGCGGCGCCACTTTCTCAAGGCCGGCGTCGCCATCGTCGGCGCCGCGGGGTTCTCTACGATTCTCGATCCGCGCGAGGTGTTCGGGCAGGTCCGCGTGTTCCCGCCCCCGCCCCCGGCGGTGAGCCCGATCGCCGGGCTCATGGACACGCACGTGCACGCCGCGCCAGACGTGTTCGGCCGTTCCCTGGACGACGAGGAAATGGCGATTCTGTACAAGGAACGCGGCTTAGAAGGGCTGGTGCTCAAGAACCATGTCACAACGACGGCGGACCGGGCCTGGTTCGCCCGCAAACACGTCGAGGGTCTCAAAGTGTTCGGCGGCATCGTGCTGAATTCCGCGGTGGGCGGCATCAACCCCGATGCCGTCAACTGGATGTGGCGAATGCAGGGCGGCTACGGCCGTGTCGTGTGGTTCCCCACGTTCGACGCCGACAACCACGTCAAGCATTTCAAGGATGCTCCGGAGGGAATCAAGGTCCTCGGCGCCGACGGCAAGGCCCTCCCGGCGGTCCGCGATGTGCTCAAGCTCGCCGCCGAGCAGAAGCTCGTGGTTCACACCGGCCATCTGTCACCGACCGAGGCACTGGCCGTGATCGAGGCCGGCCGGGAAATGGGGGTCGACCGGTTGGTCGTTACTCACGCTCAGTTCGAGGTCGTGAACATGAGCGTCGATCAGATGAAGAAAGCCGCATCGATGGGCGCCAAGCTCGAGCTCTGCGCGATGGGGACGCTGATGGGGCCCACCGCGCATTTGGCGTGGATGCGGCACTGGCGGGTCGTCAAGATCGAAGAGACCGCCGCGGCGATCAAGGAAGTCGGCGCCCAGAACTTCGTGCTAGCGACCGATCTGGGTCAGACCGGCAACCCCAGTCCGGCGGATGGACTCCAGCTGTTCGTCACCGATCTGTTGAAGGCCGGGGTCGGTAAGGATGAAGTAATGAAGATGGGCCGCGAAGTGACCGGCCAACTGCTGATGGGCTGACAGCAAGAAGCATCGGCAGCCCCGGCCAAGACTCCCGACAGGACCGGGGCTGCACCAGCCGGCCTACAGGGAAGAATGCGAGCTCGAACCGCCAAGCCGGTCGGCGCCGATGCAACGGCCCATGACGGCGTAGGTTCCGGAGACACAGCCCGGCAAAATTATGAGTTCCGAGGAAACCGGGCAGTGGAAGGTGCCCCGCCGCGTTCGGCTCCTGGCGGCGGGACGCGCCGGCCGGGCCCGAGCAACCTCCGCACTTCGAGCCAATGCCAGGCGAGAAGCCCCGGAAGGCCGAGCGCCAGATCCGGCACCCGCTTGACCAGCGAGAGGGCGAGCGCCGTTTCGGGGGCCAAGCCCATGAGATGCCCGAGCAGAACCAGACCGCCTTCCTGCACGCCGAAGCCGCCCGGAACCACAAAGGCGGCGCCGCGGATGGCATTGGTCAGGCTCTCCAGGATGATGGCCTCCTTGAGATCCACCGGGTGGCCCATCAGGGCGAGCGCGATGAGGACCTCGAGCGTGCCGATCAGCCAGCCCACCATATGCATGGCGGTGGTGACGAGGACTCTCCCCGGATTGCGCCAGATCGCTTCGAGGCCTTCCTGCAGCCGAAAATCTGCGCCCGAACCCGCGGAGGGCCAGCGCGCCGCGAGCGCGGCAAGGGCACGGTCGAGAACGCGCGCACCGCCGTAGCGCTGGACGGCATAGAAGCCTCCGAGCGCGAGCGCGGCAAGCCCGAGCCCGGCCGCGAGCTCGACACCCGCCGGCCAAATTCCGGTCAATTGCATCAGCAGCGCGGCGCCCAGCAATGCGAACACGGCTTGCGCACTTGCCTGCAGCAGCAGATCCGCGAAAACGCTGGCGGTGGCGATGCCGCCGGGCACGCGCCAGAACGTGAGCAGGCGCGCGCCGACGATCTCGCCGCCGACGTTGGCGACCGGCAGCACCACGTTGATGGCCTCGCGAATCCAGCGCAGCAGCAGACAAATATGGGTCGGCACCGGGAATGCGCCGCCGAGCAAGTACGCCCAGGCGGTGCCGTTCAGCGCCACGATGGAGGCACGAACGAAGACGACCGCCGCGAGGCCCCAACCGACCGCGGCAAACGCCCGGAACACCGCGCCCGCGTTGTTGACCACGAACAGCCAGCCGGCGAGCGCGAGACCGAGCGCCATGCAGACGAGGATGCCGACCGTCAAGATCGTCTTGGCAGTCAATTCGCGTGCTCCCTGGCCCGGCCGCAGCAACGATCGGCGATCGTTCGCAACAACGCCGGATCTTGGTGGTGGGGGTTAGCACACCGGCTCGCGCCGGAACATGGGTACCAGCCGGTACTCACGCGCAACGGCCGGGATCGGGCAGGAGCAACGCTCCGGAACGAACCAGGGCGGACCTAACAACCGCGACAGATCGAGAGCTTGCGATCGATCGCCTTGTCCAATTCCTTGATCGCGTCCGGCGAGTTTGCGTCGCCTTGCGGAGCGTCCTGCGCACGCGGTTGGCGATGGCCGCTCGAGGCAAAGCCGGGCGACTGCGGCGCGCTCGGTGAAGTCCCCGTCGGGGCAGTTGCTCCCGCTGGCGTCGGAGCACTCGGGGTTACCCCCGCATTGGTTTGCCCGGTTACCGGAGCCTGCGGCTGAACCGGGACCGTGGTGGCGGACGGGCTGGGAGTTCCAGTGCCGGCGCCCGTGGCTCCCGCCGCACCGCCGGTGCCGGCGGCCCCTCCCCCACCGGATGTTCCCCCGCCACCCGCGCCTTGCGCAAAGACTGGGGCGGTAAATGCTATTCCCGCCGCTACGAATAGAGCGGTGACGACTGCGCGCATGCTTTCCTCCGGACACGGCCCGAGTGCGAGAGGAAAACCCGGAAATCGGCGAAGGGGTTCCGCGCGTGTCGTTGAGAGGCAACCGGTAGCGCGGACATCCGTGCCGCCGCACATGCCGCCGTGCGCTTCCTGCGTGCCAAGCGCGCGTCGAGCTCGATCAGGCCGGCCGCTGCTCGCCCTTGATCTGGGTCCGGTGCATGATGCGCCGCGAGCCGGCGTCGAACGGATCGCGCCGGTGCATCGTGCAGCGATTGTCCCACAGCACCAGGTCGCCGACCCGCCATGCATGCTCCCACGCGAACTCCGGGCGCGACACGTAGGACCACAGTTCGTCCAGCAGCGCCTCGGATTCCGCAAGCTCCAGCCCGACGATGTACGCATTGCGGCGCCTACCGAGGTAGAGCATGCGCCGCCCGCTCTCCGGATGGACGCAGACCAGCGGGTGAACCGCGCCGGGCGAGGTCCGCGGATCGTCGCTCGGCGTCACCCCCTGCCGGACATAGCCGCCGCTGTTGTAGGTGCCGTCGTGCTTGATCTTCAGTTCGGCGATTCGACGCTTCAGGCTCAGTGGCAGGCCATCGTAAACGGCGTACATGCTGCAGAACGCAGTGTTGCCGCCCGACGGCGGCACTTCGAGTGCGTAGAGCATGCTGGCTTTGGGCGGCAGCTCCAGATACGACATGTCGGTGTGCCACACCGCCTCCCCGGCGCCGAGGCTGCCGATCGGTTCGCCGTTCACCAGCACGTTGGATACGACATAGATCTCCGGCATGCCTTCGACGAAGCGCCGCCCGGTTTCCTGGATCGGCGCCCAGTCGAGCTCGCCGAAACGCCGGCTGAAGGCGATGAGTCCGGCGTCGTCGAGCGTCTGGTCCCGGATGAGGATCACCGAATGGTCGAGCCACGCACGCGTGATCCGGGAGAACCAGGCGTCGTCGAGCCTCGTGAGATCGACTCCGCGTATTTCGGCGCCGAGCGCTGCGCCCGTGGGCATGATTTCGATGCCTCGCTCGTCGAAGGAGCGGTCGAGCTCGGCTTCGGGACTGACAGGCATGTTGGCCTCCGATACCACGTCCGGTGCGGATCTTGTCGTGGCGAGCAGCGTATCACCTGGTTCGAGCACCGAGAACCGGGTCGAGGAAACGCTCCCGTCTGCGACGTGAGCCGGGGCAAGCTGCGAAGCCGGGCAAGGTTGGGCTGACCTTGTCCGGATCGCGCCGCGCGGTAATGGAACAGATTTCATGAGCCGGATTTATCTCGTTCGCCACGGCAGGGCGGCCGCGGATTGGGGTTCTCACGTCGATCCCGGGCTCGATGATGTCGGACGAACCCAGGCCGAGGCAATGGCCAGCGAGCTGGCGCCGAAAGGACCGCTGCCGCTCGTCGCGAGCCCGCTGCGGCGCACGCGCGAGACCGCGGCGGCGCTGGAGCGGCGATGGGAGCTCGGGGCGCGGATCGAACCGCGGGTCGGCGAGATCCCCTCCCCGGTCGAGGATCTCGCCGCCCGCGCCGAATGGCTCCGCGGCATCATGCCGTGCCGCTGGCCGGAGCTCGCGGAAACCCTCCAGCGCTGGCGCGAGGCGGTGGTCGAGGCGCTGCGGGCGCTCTCCGAGGATACCATCGTGGTCTCGCATTACATCGCCATCAACGTCGCGGTCGGACACGCGCTGGGAGACGCACGCGTGACCTGCTTTCGGCCGGATTATTGCTCCTGCACTTTGCTCGATGTGGCAGATGGCAGGCTTGTCCTGATCGAGCTCGGCGCGCAAGGCGCAACCCGCGTGCTCTAGGGCCGAGACATGCAAGCCGTCCGCCGGATTCGTAAGCTCGTGCAGAAAGCTCACGGTGCACACGTGCCCCGTGCGCTATGGATCGCCGCGGCGGTGATCGCCCTGCCGCTGCAGGCCTCCGGTGCACCCTCCGACGCGCCCCCGCCATTGCCGCGTCCGCGTCCGGCCGAGGCGCCGCCTCGGACCGCACCGCACGAGGCCGCGCCGGCGGAACATGCGCAGCCGGAACCTGCGATCGATCAGGCGTGCCTCGATCGGCTTGGTGCCGCCGGAATCGAATTCGAATCGATCACGCTGCCCCCGGCGTCCAAATCGGGGTGCGCCATCGACACGCCTGTGCGCCTCAAGGCCGTCAAACTGGCGCCGCGGTGGAGAATCTCGATCCGGCTGCCCGACGAGCCGACGCTGTCCTGCCGCTTCGGCGAACGTTTCGGCCACTGGCTGCGCGACCTCGTCGCCCCGCTCATCGCCGGCGAGCTCGCGGTCGAGCTCAAGTCGGTTCGCACCGGCCCGGGTTATGAATGCCGCAACCGCAATCGCGCCGAGGCGGGAAAAATCAGCGCGCATGCGTCCGGGCTGGCCGCCGATGTCGCGAGCTTCGAGCTCGCGAACGGCAGGACGCTCACTGTCAAGCCGGAGGGCGACGAGCACATGCAGGCCACGGTCGCCGCCATCCGCGTCGCCGCATGCGGCTGGTTCACGACGGTGCTGGGGCCGGGGTCGGATGCGGCGCATGCGGATCACATGCACGTCGACATCATGCAGCACGGCTCGAGCGACCGCTACCGCATCTGCCAGTGACACCCAGTCTCGTCATGCCCGGCCCCGGATCAAGTCCGGGACAGGCTCTTGTGCCGGGCATCCACGAACTGAACCTGATGTATCAAAGGCGTGGATGGCCGGGATAAGCCGGGACAAGCCCGGCCATGACGATTCCACAGCTAAAGGCCGAGACGCGATATCGGCGTGCGGATCAGCGACCCCACGCCACGCCGAGGACCAGTCCCATACCGAGCGCCAAGGCCAGGGCCGGCAACGGTCGCCGCTCGATCATCACCACAACGGCATCCGTCGTGTCGCGCTTGGCGGCTTTGCGCCGCCTCGACGCCTGTTTGGTGCTTGGCCTCGATGTTCGGGCTTTCTGCTGCGGCGCCTTGCGCGCCTGGGAAGCGTTGGCCATGAGAACCACCTATACGAGCCGACCTTCAGCGCAACGCCGGAAGGATCGGGAGGTTCCCCGGCGGCTTCGGGCGATCGAGCAACAGCCATGCATCGGACAGTCATCCCGCGGCCGCCGCCTGCAAATAACAGAACAAATAGGCGCGGCCGCTCACCCCTTCGTTGGTATCAAGATCGATCAGCAGCAGCCTCGCGTGGTCGATCGTCTGCGCGCTGGTCCCGAGCGGGCGCGCCATCGGCGCTTCCACCGCCACACGGCGCGCGCGCCGCGAATGGTCAGGGCCGCGTCATGCCGCCCCCGCGGCCTTGCCGTTCGCATGGAGCGCCAGGATATCGCGGACGGCGCGATTGAGCGGGGTCGCCACCCCGACCGAGTTGCCGAGCTCGACCACGCCGCCGCTGAGCCAGTCGACCTCCAGGCGGTTGCCGCGCTCGAGATCGTTGTGCATCGAGGACGTCATTTCGGCAGGCAAGCCGTCGCAGAATTTCATGCGTTGCTCGGGAAATTCCTCGCTCAGCGCGATGCCGCAGGCGCGCCCGACCGCGACGACTTCGCGCATGAGATCGAGAAAGAACGCCCGGGTGCGGGGGTTTTGCCGGATCGGCCCGATCGTGCGGCGAATGCTCGAAGTCGCCCCCGACATGGCGACCAGGAACACGAATTTCTCCCAGATCGCGCGCTTGATGTCGGCGCTGAACTCCGCGTCGATCCCGCCGCGGGTGCATGCTTCGAGCAGCGCCTCGGCGCGCGCAGAGCGGCGGCCGTCGTATTCGCCGAATACGAGCCGCTGCATCTTGCCGATATGACGGATTACGCCCGGACCCGCAATGGAGGCGCCCACGTAGCACACGCCGCCCATCACCGCCGGCTTGCCGAGAACGCGGCGGAGGACCTCGTCCTTCTGCACGCCGTTCTGGAACGAGACGACCGAGGCGCCGGCGCGGACCAGCGGCTCGATCTGCCGCGCCGCCTGCTCGGTGTCCCACAGCTTGACCGCGACGACGACGAGATCGACCGGCCCGATCGCCTGGGGATTGTCGCTGGCCTTGACCTGCGCCAGCCTGATGTCGCCGAGCGGGCTCTCGACCGTAAGCCCGCGCTCGCGCATCGCCGCCAGATGCGCGCCGCGGGCGAGGAACGTCACCTCGCTTCCGCCGGCGGCGAGGCGCGCGCCGAAATAGCCGCCGACCGCTCCGGACCCCATGATGGCGATGCGCATGTCGAGCTCCCGGCGAACGGCTCTATAGGGGAAACAGGCGGCCGGAGCGCGCGAACGCTGCGGTTGGGTGGAATCGCGGATAGCAACTACAGTGTGGCAAATTTCGCGAGGAGCCGGAATGGCGTCCCCGGAATGACTTTCATTCCGCGGCGGCATGCGGACGCTACTTTGAGATGAAGCAATGCTCGCTCACGCTGACTGCCGATCCGGGATAGAGTCCGTTCGATGCTAGCGCGCTTGCCCGACTTGCCCGAGACGATCCGTTCGCTGTGGCCGTACCGGCCGAACTTCGCCCGCGTGAACGGCTGGCGCATGCACTATGTCGACGAGGGAGCCGGCGATCCTTTGGTGCTGCTGCACGGCAACCCGACCTGGGGCTTTCTCTATCGCGATTTCGTAAAACCGCTGACGGCGGCCGGGCGCCGCGTGATCATCCCCGACATGATCGGATTCGGGCTTTCGGAGAAGCCGACGCGGGAACACGCACATAGTCTCGACGGCCACATCGCCAATCTCACAGCCCTGCTGCGCCAGCTGGATCTCCAGCGCATCACGCTCGTCTGCCACGACTGGGGCGGCCCTACCGGGCTCGGCTTCGCGCTCTCCAACCGCGAACGCATGCATGCGCTGGTGCTCATGAGCACCTGGGCGTGGCCGCTGCCGCCGGCCGAGTTCCACACCCGCATGTTCCCGTGGCGGATGATGCACGCGCCGCTCCTCGGGCCGTATCTGCTCGGGCGCCACAATGCGCTCGCCGCGCGCGGCATCTATTTGTCGGTGGTGGATCGGGAAAAGTTCCGGGAACGCGCCCAGGCGGCCTACACGGCGGTCCTGCCCGATCCGGCAACGCGACTGTTGACCTGGACCTGGCCGCGCTGGATTCCGCTCGACGATCATGCCCGTGCATTTGCGCGCTTCCGCTGGATCGAGCACGAGCTGCGTTCGTGCGCGCTGCCGACGCTGATGGTCTGGGGCCGCGAGGACGACGTGTTCGATCCCGACACGTTTTGCCGGAAATTCACGACGCTGCTGCCTCACGCCGAGGGCCCGCATTGGGTGACCGGCCGGCATTTCCTGCAGGAGGATTCCGGGCCGGAGATCGCCGCGCTCATCGTGGAATTTCTGCAACGTCACGCGCGAGACGAGCCATGAGCAGGGTCGAAGTCAGCAAACAAGCCGAGCTTTTCGGCAAACGCCGGGCCCTGGTCCTGGTGGAGGATCGGATCGGGCATTATCCGGAGTTTCGCGACTTCTTCGGCCGCACGTTCGACCTCGGCCGCCGCGGTCTGGCCGAGCCGGGGTACGTGAGCGCCCCTTCCGGTCTCACCTATGCGCTCGTCTTCATCGGCCGCAGCGGCGAGCCGTTTCCGGACGGGGTGGAGATTCATGCGCTGCTCCCGGAGCTGGAGCCGCTCGACGACGAACTTGTCGATCGCGACCTTTGGGCGATCTTGTGCTGGATGATCGAGGGCGTAGGCGGTGATTGGAAGGTGGCCGATCTTTTGGCGACGGGGCGCCTGCTGCGCATACCTGCCGCGTCCGCGTGACGGGTCGAGGCGGGCGCGAACGCCCTCACATTCCCGCGTCGGCGAGTTTGGCCGCAAGGCGCTCGGCAATCCCGTTGGCTTCGAGAAAGCGTGCGGTTGCCGGGGCCCCATAGGCGCCGGCGGTCCGCGAAGCTCCCTGCAGATCCTGAAGGAGCTGGCGCAGCGAGGCGGGATCATCGACATCATACCAGGGCGCGAGCTCGACAACGGCGAGGCCGAGATCGGCCGCGCGTGCTCGCGTCTGTTCGGCGACGCGTTGCGTGCTCCAATCGATATCCCGGAACACATCGGCGTGCGCGGCTTTCATGCCGATCAGGTAATAGCCGCCGTCGGATGCAGACCCGAGCACGACGCGCTCTCCCGGCGATGCCAACAGCCGCGCCGCCTCGATCAGTCGCGCCGTCGGCAGATTGGGGCTATCCGCATTGAGCAATCCCACCGCGCCGTAGCCCCGATCGAAGAGCGAGGACATGGCTTGCAACAAGCAGGTGCCAAGCGCGACGACCCCGGCCGGCGCCGGGATGCTGCCGTCGGCCAGCACGAACCCGGTGCCCGGCTCGACGAATTGGGTGAAGGCGGCCTCGCTTCGCGCCGGCGCGAACGCCACATAGGCATCGATCGCCGTGCTTCGTCCCGCGAGGGCGATGTTTGCGGTCATATCGCGCAAGAAGCAGCACCCGAGCCGCGTTGCTTCGTGGGGGCTCAGCAACGGCGACAATCGGGTCTTGGTGCGCCCGGCGCCCGGCGCTTTGGCCATGATTGCGAGCGCACAGCGCGCCGTTCGATCTGCAGGAGGGTTCACGTTCCCGGGTCCGCAATTAAGCGCGATATAGTCGTATACGTCATGGCGACGTTCAGCAAAGACCGGTTCACATCGGCATCAATTCTTCGTCAGGCACGGCAGCACGAGTGGAGCCGAAAGCGTGCGCTATGCAGGATGCGGAGCTGCGCGCGGCGGCCGTGCATCCTCCTGACGGAGGCCGCAAATCTCCACGGGACCTTGCCATGACGCAGCTCGGCGACAGGCTGAACGAGCAACGCCGGCTCGCCGGGCTCGTGCTGGCCGGCGCGGCGCTGCTCGCGCTTTCCGTCGCGATGCTGCACGTCCTCGACGCCAAGCAATACGAACGCTTCGTCGGCGCAGCTCTGATCCAATCCGCGCTTTACGCCTCGGCGGTATGGCTGGTCGTGCGCCGCCGCTGGGACACCACCGCAGTACGCATCATTCTGGCGGTCGCGGCGCTCGCCCGTGTAATTGCCCTGTTCGCGCCCGACACGCTGTCCACCGACATCTACCGTTATGTCTGGGACGGCCGCGTCCAGGCGGCGGGGATCAATCCGTATCGTTACGTCCCCGCCGATCCTGCGCTGGCGTTTCTGCGCGACCAGAACATCTACCCGCACGTCAATCGTGCCGAGTATGCGCCGACGGTCTACCCGCCGGTTGCGCAGATGATCTTCTTCATCGCCGCCAGAATTCAGGAAACCGGCACGGCGATGAAGCTCGCCATGGCCGGATTCGAGGCGGTGACGATCGGCGCGATCCTCGCCTGGTTGCGGCGCGACAGACTGCCGCCCGAACGGGTGCTGATTTATGCTTGGCACCCGCTGCCGATCTGGGAGTTCTCCGGCGCCGGCCATGTCGATGCGGCGGCGATCGCGTTCCTGTGCCTTGCCTTGCTCGCCGCCACGCGCGAGCGGCCGGTGACGGCAGGGGCGGCGCTCGCGCTCGCGACCTTGGTCAAGCCGTTCGCGCTCGTGATTGCGCCCGCGCTATGGAAGAAATGGGATTGGCGCATGCCGGCGGCGTTCGCGGGGGTGCTGCTCGCATGCTATGCGCCGTATCTGGGCGTGGGCTGGCGCGTCTTCGGATTTCTCGGCGGCTACGGCGGCGAGGAAGGCTATGTCGACGGCGGCGGCTTTTTCATCGTTGCGCTGCTGCGGCACCTCGGCGTTTCCGTCCCGACGGGAATTTTTTCCGCCGGCGTTGTCCTGGCGATCCTCGCCGGGCTAGCCATCTTCGTGGCCCTCCGCCCGCGCCGGGAGCCGGTCGAGGCGTGGACGCCTTTGCTGCTCGCCACCAGCTTTATGGTGCTGCTCTCCCCGCATTTTGCCTGGTATTTCGCCTGGGTGCTGCCGCTGCTGTGCCGCCGGTTCTACCTGCCCCTGCTCTACCTGACGCTCGCCTGTTTCATCCTGTATCTGCCCGAAATCAAGGATTGGGCGGATTATTTCAAGGCGGGCTTGTGGCTCTACAGCGGGTTTGCGATCCTCGCCCTCGGCGATGGGCTGATGCGCATCCCGCAACTGACGGCTCGGAGGGCGGCATGAGCGCACCTGCGGCGGAACGCGACGTCGATCCCCGCCGCTATTTCGAGGCGGTCGAGCGCGATCGCGACGAGGTCGCCGGGTCCGATCCGGTCTGCCTGTATCTGGAGACGACCAATCGCTGCAATCTGCCGTGCACGACCTGTCCGCGGACGTTCGAGGAGCTTGAGCCCGCGGCGAACATGAGCTGGGACCTGTTCCGGTCGATCGTCGATCAATATCCCAACATCGCCCGCGTGGTGCTCCACGGCGTGGGCGAACCGCTGATGGTGCCAAACTTGCCGCGCATGATCCGCTATCTCAAAGCGCGCGGGACTTACGTCCTGTTCAACACCAACGGCACCTTGCTGAACGAGCGGCGCGGACGCGACCTCATCGCGAGCGGGCTCGACGAGCTGCGGGTTTCGCTCGACGCCGCCGAGGCGCAGACCTTCAAGGCCGTGCGCGGCAAGGACGTGTTCGACCGCATCGTCGAGAACGTGCGCCAATTCTGCGCGTTGCAGCGCGCGCTCGCTGCCGACGCACCGCGGGTATCGCTGTGGCTGACCGGCCTCAAGGAGACCATCGGCCAGCTTCCCGCCTTCATCGACCTCGCCGATGCGATCGACGTGCGCGAAGTGCACCTGCAGCGGCTGGTGTATTTCCCCGACGGCCAGGGCCTCGCGCGCGCCGAGCAGGCCCTGTTCGAGCATCTCGACGAACGCGAGGAAGCGCTGATCCGGGAGGCCGAGACGCGCGCGGCCGAGCACGGCATTCTGTTCGACGCCTCAGGCGCCACCGAGCCGGGCACCAGCTTGCGGCGCGCGGAGGAGCAGCGGCCGTGGTCGCTGTGCACTCGGCCGTGGACCTTGATGTATTTCACCGCGCACGGCCGGGCGCTGCCATGCTGCATCGCGCCGTTCTCGATGCGCGGCTACGACGCATTCACGCTCGGAGAGGCGACGCAGCAGTCGTTGCGCGAGATCTGGAACGGCGAATCCTACCGAAAATTTCGCCATGAGCTGTTGAGCGACGCACCGCCGGCATGCTGCGCCAATTGCGGACTGCGCTGGAGCCTGTGAGTTGGTGCCACCAGACACGAACGCCGGCGTAGCGCTGATCATTCCGGTGCTCGACGAGGCGGACACGATCGGCGATGTGGTGCGCGCGGTCCCGCGCGACGTCATCGGCGAAGTCATTGTGGTCGACGGCGGCAGCACCGACGGGACCGCCGCCCGGGCCCGGGCCGCCGGCGCGCGGGTCATCCTCGAGCCGCGATCGGGTTACGGTTCGGCGTGCATCGCCGGGGTTTGTGCGACGGAGCGCCCGGTGGTTGCCTTCATCGACGGCGACGGCAGCGACGACCCCGCCGAAATTCCCCGACTGGTCGCTCCGATCCTCGCCGGCGAGCAGGATTTCGTCATCGGCTCCCGCACCCGGGGCGTGCGCGAGAAGGGCAGCATGGGCATGCACCAGCTCATCGCCGGGCGTATCGCCGGTCTGTTCATGCGCGCGCTCTACAGCGTGCGCTATACCGACATGTGCCCGCTGCGGGCGATCCGCCGCGATGTGCTGGAACGGCTCGGCATGCGGGAAAAAACCTACGGGTGGAATCTGGAAATGCAGATGCGGGCGGCGCGCGCCGGACTGCGGATTCTCGAGCTCCCGGTGCGCCACCGCAATCGCGCCGGCGGCGCCTCGAAGGTCGCGGGCAGCCTCCAGGGATCCGTGAAGGCAAGCTGGCAGATTGCGTCCACGCTGGTTCGCATCGCCAACGAGATGCGATAACAGTTTGCTAATTTCGGAGGCCATATGGCCGCCTTCCGGCGAACGGCGTCTGCGAGTGCAGGTTCCCTCTCCCCGTTGGGGAGAGGGACAGGGTGAGGGGGACACGATCGAAGATTTCGCAAACTTCGTAACCCCCTCACCCGGTCCTCGCCACAGGCGAGGACCGACCTCTCCCCAGCGGGGAGAGGTGGAAACTGTCTCCACCGCATCGCGTACAACAACCGCGATATCGCTAACCGGAATGCCGAGTGACTGGAGCTTCTCTTGAGCGATGCATCGATCCCATTGCGTGATCTCGAAGTTCGCGCGTCCGCCCCCGAATGGTTCCGATGGGCCCTCTCTCGGCCGAGGCAATCGCGGCATGTCGTCGTGGAGGACTGCCCGATCCATTATCTGTTCTGGCCTGCTGAACCGACGACCGCCATCGGGCGCGGGCTGCTGTTCGTCCACGGCGGCGGTGCGCACGCCAATTGGTGGAGCTTCATCGCGCCGTATTTCACCCGCTATTTTCGAGTGGCGGCGATCGACTTGTCGGGCATGGGGGACAGCGGCCGGCGCCAGAGCTATGGTTCGGATATCCGCGCCGCAGAGATGCGCGCGGTGATCGCGGATGCCGGCCTCGGGCAACGCCCCTTCGTCATCGGCCACAGCTTCGGCGGGTTCATGACGATGAAGCTGGCCTCGCAATTCGGCCAGGAACTCGGCGGCGCCGTGATCGTCGATTCCCCCATCCGCTCGCCCGAAGAGGAGGTAAGCCGGCCGCTCTCGCCGCCCAATTGGGGCAACAAGAAAATCTATCCGAGCTTCGACGCCGCCTTGGCGCGCTTTCGCTTGATGCCGCCGCAGGCCTGCGAGAACGATTTCATCGTCGAGTTCATCGCCCGGCATTCGCTGATGCCCGTCGAGGGCGGCTGGACCTGGAAGTTCGACGGGGCGGCGATGGGGGCGCGGCGTTTCGGCGAGCCGCTTCGCGAATATCTGCAGGCGGTGCGCTGTCGCGCCGCCCTGATCTTCGGCGAGCGCAGCGCGCTCGTCTCGCGCAAGACCGCCGCCTACATGTCGCAGCTGATGGGGCCGCTGGCGCCGATCGTCGAAGTGCCCGAGGCGCAGCACCATGTGATGCTCGATCAGCCGCTCGCCTTCGTGGCGGCGCTGCGCATGCTGCTCGAGAACTGGATCCGCGCCGAGGCGGATTGATGGCGGACCGCTGCGGCCCGGCCCGGGGACGCCCCCTCAGTGCTGCAGGATCTTCGACAGAAACGTCTGCGCGCGGCGGCTCCGGGGCTTGCCGAAAAAGTCGGCCGTGGGCGCATCCTCGACGATTTCGCCCTGGTCCATGAAGACGACGCGCCGGGCGACCTGGCGCGCGAATCCCATCTCGTGGGTGACGACGATCATGGTCATGCCGTCCTGCGCCAGCGCCACCATGACGTCGAGCACCTCCTTGATCATCTCCGGGTCGAGCGCCGAGGTCGGCTCGTCGAACAGCATGGCGATCGGATCCATCGCCAGCGCGCGCGCGATCGCCACCCGCTGCTGCTGCCCGCCGGAGAGCTGGCCCGGAAATTTGTGCGCGTGCTCGCGCAAGCCCACGCGATCGAGCAGGCGCATGCCGTTCGTGAGGCTGGCTTGCCGGCTGCGACCGAGAACCTTGCTCTGCGCCAGCGTGAGATTGCGGATGACGGTCAGGTGCGGGAACAGCTCGAAATGCTGGAACACCATGCCGATCCGGGCCCTGAGTCTGGGCAAGTCGGTTCTGCGGTCGCCGACCGAGATTCCGTCGACGATGATCTCGCCTTGTTCGAACGGCTCGAGGCCGTTGACGCATTTGATCAGCGTCGACTTGCCGGATCCGGAAGGGCCGCACACCACCACGACCTCGCCTTTGGCGACCTCGGTCGAGCAGCCCTTGAGCACCTGGACCGCGCCGTACCATTTGCTCAAATCCCGGATCTTGATCATCGGCGCGCGCTCAGCGGACGATGGCGACGCGCCGCTGCAGCAGGCGCACGCAATGCGAGGCGGCGAGCGAGATCGCAAAATAGACCAGCGCCGCGAACAGATACATTTCGACCAGCCGCCCGTCGCGCTGGGCGATCTTCGAGGCCGCACCCAGGAAATCGGTGATGGAGAGCACGTAGACCAAGGAGGTGTCCTGGAACAGGATGATGGTCTGCGTCAGCAGCACGGGGACCATGTTGCGGAACGCCTGCGGCAGAACGATGTAGAGCATCGTGGTCGGGTATCGCATGCCGAGGGCCTGCGCGGCCCAGACCTGGCCGCGGGGGATCGATTGGATCCCGGCCCGCATGATCTCGCAGAAATACGCGGCTTCGAACACCATGAAGGTGACGAGCGAGGAGGTGAACGGACCGACCCGGATCGGCTGGGACGAGGCGGTGAGCCATTGGCCGAGATAGGGCACGAGGAAATAGAACCAGAAGATCATCAGCACCAGCGGCACCGAACGCATCAGGTTCACGTAGCCCGCGGCCAGAATCGAGAGCGGCGCAAGCCCCGAGAGCCGCATCAGCGCCAGCGCCGTGCCGAACACGATGCCGCCGAGCGTCGCCAGCGCGGTGAGGGTCAGCGTGAACGTCATGCCGTCGTAGAACAGGTACGGCAGCGAGCGCACGATGATGTCGAAATCGAAATTGCTGAACATGCCGCTCACTCCGCGGTGACGGGGGGCGCCATACCGATATAACCCGGCACCGCCACCCGGCGCTCGGTGCGGCGCATGGCGAAGGTCACCACGATGTTGATCGCGATGTAGATGAAGGTTGCCGCGGTGAACGCCTCGAACACCTGGAACGAGAATTCCTGCATCGATCGCGCCCGCGCTGTGAGCTCCATGAGGCCGATGGTGAGCGCGACGGCGCTGTTCTTGATGACGTTGAGGAATTCCGAGGTCAACGGCGGCAGCACGATGCGGTAGGCCATCGGCAACAGCACGTAGCGATAGGCCTGCGGCAGGGTGAGGCCGAGCGCGAGCGCGGCCAGGCGCTGGCCGCTCGCCAGGCTGGTGATGCCGGCGCGCACCTGTTCGGCGACGCGCGCGGAGGTGTAGAAGCCGAGCGCGACGACGGCGGTGTAGAACGAGGCATCGGGCAGCTGCTTGAGCCAGGTGCCGATGCCGCGCGGCACGAGCTCGGGCAGCACGAAATACCACAGGAACATCTGCACCAGCAACGGGACGTTGCGGAACAGCTCGACATAGGCGTTGCCGACGCGCACGAGCCAAGGGTGCGGGGTCGTGCGTATCACGCCGACGAGCGATCCGAACGTCAACGCCAGCACCCAGGCCGCGAGCGCGGTGGCCAGCGTCCATGCGGTCCCGAGCAAGAGAGTCTGCAGGTAGGTGTGCGACGCGTCCGGGGAAATCTGCCAGAAGATGCCCCAGTTCCAATGGTAGTTCATGCCAAGTCCGCGATTTCTCGACGCCGGTCCGGGCCGCAATGCGGCACGCACGGCCGCACCGCTGAACCGGCACCTATTCCCCTGGGCCCGGAAAATGCCCGTCCGCGATCAGCAGCGCCGTTGCTGCGCTGCGGTTTACGAAGCCTGTTCAGTCGGGGGTTGACTGCTCTGCCTGACCGACAGCGTGTTGGGAAGGGCAAGTACATCGTCAGTCCTTTTGAGCCGACTCGGCTCGAGTTCCCCGGCTGTTTCCAAAACGGGATATGCCACCGAACAGATGTGAGAATGAATACGCTTGAGATCACGAAGTATGTCCAGGTGCAAAGAGCTTGTTTCGATGCTTTCGGGGCGCCCCTCCCGCAGGCGAGCCAGATGGTTTTCCGCAGCACTCAGTTCGGCCTCCCGCAATGCGGCTTTTTCCGCCAGCAGCTTCCGCGCTACTTTGATATCCCCGGACATGAACACCCCGAACGCGAGCTTCAGATTGTCGAGTGTCCGCTGATGGAAGGCCACGAGCTCGGCCGCGCCCTCTTTTGAAAATTGATATCGGTGCTTGATCTTCTTGGCGGCTAGCTCCATCAAATTCTTGTCTATGATATCGCCGATGTGCTCAAGATTGATGGTAAACGAAATGATCTCCATCGCGCGTCGCCCATCGCGATCGTCCAGGCTCTCTCGAGTGATTTTGGTCACATAGAACTTAATGGCCTCATCGAGACGATCCACGATGTTGTCCATTCGCGACAATTGGGCCACGAGCTTTCGATCATCGGCCATCACTGCAGTGATCGAGTCTCGCAGCATGGTTTCCACGATGTCACCCATATGCAGGGTCTCTCGTGCCGCACAGGCAAGAGCGACGGAGGGAGTGTCGATAGCGGTTTCATCGAGATACAACGGGGCCGCCGGATCGGCGGGTTTTTTCTGTTCCGGTAGAATCCGCATGAGCAGCCAAGCCATTCCATCCAGCAGCCCGATGAAGATCAGTGCAAGCGCCACGTTGAAGGCCAGATGAAATTCGGCGGTCATCCGCGCCGGGTCAAGTTGAAAACGCCCGAAAATTTCAACGATTTGGGGCAGCAACGGCAATGTTGCGGCTACGCCTATGACCCGATTCAACAGATTGCCGATTGGAACGCGCCGGCTTGCCGGATCGGCGCTCTTGCTGCCCTCGAGCACGGGATTTATCGCGCTTCCGAGATTCGCTCCAAGGACCAGCGCCAAGGCGCCAACGGGGCTTATGAAGTGCGAGTATGCAAGCGACATGACCAGGAGCACGACCGCCACGCTTGAATGTGCCGCCCACGTCAGAACTGCCGCGAGGAATACACAGACAATCGGCTGACTCGTGAACACTGCAAACAGTTCGTGAACTTGCGGTGCTTGCTCGGCCGGCGCCAGCGTATCGAGGAGAATGTGCAAGGCCAAAAGCATCAGGCCGAGGCCGATCGCGACCCGCCCCAGGTCCCTGGTGCGAGTACGTCCTCCTCGCCTGAACGCAATGATCCCGACCAGAAGCAATACGGGTGCGACAGCGGAGACGTTGAACGAGAGTACCTGAACTATGAGTGCCGTACCGACATTCGCGCCCAGCATGATCGCCAGCGCCGGAACCAGGGCGACGAGGCCGCCTGCGGCAAAGGACGTGGTCATCAGGCCGGTCGCGGTGCTGCTCTGCAGCAGCGCCGTTACCAGAATGCCGGCCAGGAATGCCGAAAACCGATTTCGAAGCGCGACGTTGAGCAGGTGGCGGAGGTCCGACCCGAACGCACGCACGACCCCGCTGTGAACCATGTGGAGGCCCCAGAGCAGGAGGGCCACACCGCCCAGCAAATCGAGAAAAAGCAGGTTTACCATGAGGTCCCAATCCGCGGATCGGCCCTGGAGTTCGACAGGGAGGGCCGACGACGCTAAGCGCCGCGGCGGCCTGGATACCATAATGCTGCCGTCCATGCGCTCTTCGGCATGAGCCAGCGCACGAACTCGTTCGCCGAAACCGGCGGTTTCGGCGAATTCCTCTCCCTCGCTTCCGGACTCAGTCGGCCGTCAATATACCGCCGGATCGCCGCTGTCGGTCGGGCTGGCCACCACCTTCTTGAACGCAGGGCTCATCGGCAGGTTGAGGACGATGCCTCTGGGCGGGATCGGTTTCAGGAACCACTTTTCGTAGATCGCGTTGATTTCCCCGCTCTTGTAGATGCCCACCATCGCCCCATCCACGACTTTCTTGAACTCGGGGTCCTCGCGGCGCAGCATGATGCCGTAGGGCTCGACCGACAGCGCATCGGCGGAGATCACGTAATCCTGCGGCGACTTCGAGCTGGCGACCAGGCTGTAGAGCAGGATGTCGTCCATCACGAAGGCGGCCGCCCGATCGGTCTCGACCATCAGGAACGCCTCGGCATGATCCTTGGCGGCAAGGATATTGAGGCCGAGATTTTTTTGTGCGCCGATCTCGGTGATCTGCTTGATGTTGGTCGTTCCGGAGGTCGACACGATCGTCTTGTTCCTAAGGTCGTCCACGGTCTTGAGATCGGCGGCCTTCTTCGACACGAAGCGATTGGCCGTGACGAAATGCGTGATGGTGAACGAGACCTGCTTCTCCCGCTCGAGATTGTTGGTGGTCGAGCCGCATTCGAGGTCGATCGTGCCGTTCGCCATCAGCGGGATGCGAGTCGCCGAGGTGACCGGGTTCAGCCTCACCTCGATGCTGTCCAGCTTCAATTCTTTCTTCACCGCATCGACGATGCGGTAACACAGGTCGATGGCGTAGCCGACGACCTGCTGCTTGTCGTCGTAATAGGAGAACGGCACCGAGGATTCGCGGTGCCCGAGCGTGATCGTCCCGGCGTCCTTGATCTTCTTGAGCGTGCCCGTGAGTTCCGCAGCAAGCGCCGGCGTGGCGGCGAGACTTGCCGCCGCGACGACCGGCATCATCCATTTCCAACGCATCGTGCTTCTCCCCTGCAGACGCCCGCGGGCTCTTGCCCATGCGTACGCGGCGTCCCGAGCGATCATGGCGCGGAACGGGCACGTCCGTCTACCGCGTGCCGTGGTCCGCGACCGCCGCCATGCGGCCGCATCGGCCGCAGCGGGCCGGCAGGCCAGGGCCAAGCGTCCCCAGGTCGCGGAGGAGGCCATTTGGTTTGCCCTGGCAGGATGCGCTCGGAGCGGCTAATGTTGTCCCAGCCCTGCATTCGGGTAATCTCGGCTACAGAAAACGTTAGGGAGG
>WNGD01004193.1_pt1 | contig 41228 bp, 39 predicted proteins | sample 5400671 | NCBI WGS metagenome assembly WNGD01 (sample SAMN13153369, study PRJNA577476) | soil metagenome | isolation source: 40 cm soil or saprolite under grassland replicate 2 | place: USA:California | collected 2016-06-15 | reverse complement strand
GACAGCGATCTCAAGCATTTCCTCGCCTGGGGCGGGTCTTTGCCGGCGAGCCCGGATGTAGTCGCTCGCTACCTGGCAGCCCACGCCACGACCCATGCCGTGGCTACCCTCGCCCGCCACCTGGTCGCAATCCGCCGCGTCCACGCCTTACGAGGCCTACCTGACCCGGTCCGGTCGGAAGTCGTCCGGCTGACCTTCCGCGGTATCCGGCGCGCCCACGGCCGCCCGCAGCGGCGCGCAGCAGCCCTCGCAACGGAAGAGATGGCCGCCATCGTGGCTTCGCTCGGCGACTCCGTCCGGGATGCCCGGGATCGCGCCCTGCTGCTCATCGGGTTCGCCGGGGCGTTCCGGCGCTCGGAACTCATCTGCATCGACTGCAAGTCGATCGAGCGGAGGGCTGCTGGCATAGTCATCACCATTCCGAAGAGCAAGACCGACCAGGAAGGCCAGGGTCGGCAGGTCGCTATTCCCCACGGCCGAAACGATATCTGTCCGGTACGGGCGCTCGACCAATGGCTCGAGCTGTCCGGGATTACCCAAGGGCCGGTGTTCCGACCGCTTGCGCGACGCGGGCATGTGCTGCCCGGTCAACTTTCGGGCGACTCTATAGCGTCCATCGTGAAGCAGCGGGTTAAGGCGATCGGCCTCGATCCGGCACGGTACTCCGGACGCTCGCTGCGCGCCGGGTTCGTCACCAGCGCCGCGACGGCGGGCGCGCCGACCTGGAGGATCAAGGCGCAGACCGGTCACGCCTCGGATGCGCTCGTCGGCAGGTACATTCGTCTGAGCGATCCCTTTGCCGCCACTGCAGGGTCGTGGATTGCGGCCTTCTGATCATGTGGTAATCAAAAAAGGATGCACATGGGCGATTGGCAAATCATTCTTCAGCTTGGGGCTGAAGGCGGCTCGGTTACGCTATATGGGATGGAAACCGAGCGTGGGTGGCTCTTTTACCGTGACGTGAGCGACTGGTCTCCAGAGCTGATAGGCGAAGAGCGGATTCAACATAAGTCACCTGTCGTGAACTCTTGGGAGGCCGCTGTTGCCCTTCTCGACCGGTACCCGTGGCAAAGACTTTGTCCTTTGATGATTCACCCGGAATTTTCGGAGCGAGTTCGGTCTGCGGCACGAGATCGACTTCAAAGGGATCAAGCTCCTGCCCGGTACTTTGATATGTGGTGCAGGATGATCAGCACCGGAAATAATTCCGTTTAACGCCCGGACTCAAGTACCCAGCCTGTGTTATTCAACCGGTAGCTGGGGTAATCGAACTGAGAGCGCGTCCGCGATTTCGGGGCGTGCCCACAGCTTTGGCGATGCCGTCCAGCGCCTCCAGGTCTGGACCTATGACTGGATTGAGAGGACTCCTGCCGATGGACATCGAAACGGCTAGAGCTGCGGTTGCTGCAGGGGATGCGAAATACGGGGGGGTGTTCCAGGAGCTGTGTGATTGGCAATACCGCGCTTTCGAAAGGCTTCGGGACGACGGCGCCATCTCAAAAAAGGGCTTTGATAGGATGGTGGCCGTCCCACACGGCCGCATCGTTGTGGATGGCGCCAGGGGTGGCCCATGGATCGGGGCGCGTACCCTGACGGACGGGGAAGTGATCGACAGCGGAGCGGTTGCATGCTTTGTATTTCACGAATCCATCAACACCCAACCGCTCATGATGGGCATCGTGTTCTATCCCTTTGTTTCCCCCGGCGTCTCCGACATCTTGGCTGCTTTCCGTACTGACCTACGTCAGAACCTTGGCTGGTTTGGGCGTTTGCTCTGCGCCACGCCCTTCGGCCGCTATATCCACCCCCGCGACTACGTCGGCCTCGCGGCGTTGACCGCCGTACTGGAGCCGGATACCGGAAATCGGTATGTCCGTTAAAGGCGTAATGAGCCAACTTCAACCGCGCGGCACTCAAATTTGCCGCGATGTTGATGAAACAGGACCAGTCGTGCTTGGGCGTGGGCCGGCCACCAGTGCCCCGCGTGTTCGGTCGAACATGCTAAGCGCGAGTACGAGGGGCAGCGAGAAGGTCGCACATCGCAATGAGGTTCGTTCGACGAACATCACGACTTGACGACCGGGGACGAAGGTCAAGCCACTCCGGTGCACTGTGCGCATGCCCGGCGCCCCTAGCTCGCGAAGCCGGCGCCACTCGTAGCGTCTCCTCACTTCCGGCTTGACGCCCGGCTAGACCTGCCTCCTTGTACAACCGCAAGGGACGCAGAGCCATGCTGGGGCTGGAAAGCATCGTTGCGGGCGCGAAGATTCGGGGGGTTGCTGGGCCCGCCGTCGTCGAAGTCGTGCAGTTGCTCGTAATGCGATCTTGGGATCGCGAGCACACGCTCCGTCGCGGTCAACGGAGCACGGCGAGGCGCGGCATACAGGATCGGCTTCGTCGGCGTCCCGAGACCAGTATCCTCAGTCAGCGAGATAAGGGCACTGTCGGCGAGGAATTCGCGCAGGTAGAACATGCCGGGAGCCGTTCGAATGAAGACCGACTGCTCGCCTTTGTTGAGAATGTCGAGACTGAGCCGCGCCTGCATTGATTTCTGGGGTGTTCGGCTGTGCATTTCGCCAGAGAAAAGACCTTGCTCCTGTGCATACGAGACGATCTCGTGAGCGCGCAGCGGCCGTTTGTGTTTACGCAGTACGACCTCTGCGGCCCACAGGTAAGTCGGCTTGCCCCGAACCATTATAGTCGTGCCTCCGAGAGGCTCAGGCCGGATGCTGGTCACGGCAGATATCCTGGACAGCTGCGACGGAGCATTATATCGAGCCGCGGATGACTGCACTTTCCTGACACGATACTGTCAAGTCTGCGAACTTCAAGCGTGGCCTCGGGGGCGGTCCGCACCGGTAGCAGCAAACGCGCTTAACCAGACGATCCTGAAGCCACTGCTTGATCGTAGTCGTAAGCGTAGTGCCCTTGCTTGTGTTTCTTGCGAGCGAGCTTGAAGCACCATTCGGGCGGCGTCAGCGCACGATTGCGGGCTTTCTCAAGCCGATCCAACAGTGGCTTCGCCGCCGCTTCGAACTCCGGAAAGGGCTTATGGGCGTCGATCGTTGCCACCTGCCGGAACCGATCGCGCAAGTTTGTCATCTCGCCCGCGAGCAGCGTGTAGTCGTTGATCGATGCATCCACGGTGGACGCGCGGTAGGCCGGCGGGATGACGGTCGCCAGCAGCATGAACACCGCCGACCACGCCGGGGAATTGACCAGCAGCTTCCAGGTGGCGAGAGCGCCAAAGACGATCGGCGCTACAACGCAGAAAACGCGGATGCCCCTGAGAACGCGCAGCCAGATGATGAAGACAGTCGCGGTATAGGCGCAACTCTCCGCCTGGCGCTGGCATTCGTCTATGAGGGCGACCGTGGGATCGGCGCCGCTCATAACACCAGCACGGGAATTTCCGGGCCGAAAATCTTCTGCCAGTCGTCTCCCGCGAGCGCTTGGTAGTTACCGTATTCGTTCTCGCAGGCGCTCACCGCGTTCTTGTACGCCCGTTCGGCGCGGACCTGCCACTCATTGCCGAGCGGGATAACCTCGCTGGTCACAGGCATCGTCAAGGTGCCGTTCACGAATTTTAGGAGCCACCCAAAGAAGTCGCGCATCATCCAGTCGTACCAGAACACGTCACGGTGGCTGTGAGGCCACACATCGAGGAAATGCACCGCCAACCGTTCGATCACGAAGGACCTCAGCGGCACGTTGTGCTCGCGTTGCCATTGCTTGAGCATTCGCACGAGCGCACGTGTGGTGCCGCTCCAGCGCGTATCGGATGCGCTGAGTTCGAGTTCCTCGACCTTGGCGGTCGATGTCTTGTATCGGCCGCCACCGTTCGTGTCGCAGATGATGATGCTGCCATCATCGCAGCGAAACCCGGGCGACAGCTCAACCGGCATGCTGTTAAACGGAATGCAGATGACTTGGCCGTCGCCACGCATCGTGGTCTGCGAATAGGTCTCTGCGAGCGCGTCTTTCACTTCCTGCAGCAACTGCGACTGGCGGTTACCGTCGCGCCGCTGGAAACGGTGGTAAACAGCGCCCGGCAGTAGGAAGAGAATATCAACGTCGCGCGGCGGCCGGACCTGTGTGCCCTTGCCCCAGGAGCCGATCAGCAGGCTGTTCGCGGTCTCGGACTGTGTATCCCAGTAGTGCCTATTTAGGCAGGCCCGCACCCCGGCGTGCTTGGTCTTGCCGTCCTCGCGCTGCGCGGGGGTGATCGCGAGGTTCGCCAGAAACCGGTTGAACCGGCCGCGCACGTATTGCCAGTTGAACACGGGTGGCGGTGGCGCGTTCAGGAGCGACAGGGCGCCCAGACCCAATGGGGGCGATGGGTTGCCGAACAGCGATGGCGCTGAAAAACCGGCCGTTGGAGGCGGCATCGCCAAGCCGGCAAGGGTGGCTAAGGCGTTGGGTTTTTGGGGTGCCGCGCTACCGGCGAGGGTCGCCAAGGCGTTCCCGGTCGGGGCTATGGGGAAAACGTTCCTGCCCCCCAACAGCGTCCCAAGAGCGTTGGTCGGAGGGGGCGGTGGCGGGAATGGCCAGTTCTTGGGGGGAAACCCGGCGCCCATCCACGAAACCTGGTGCCGCCATGCTCGCTGCGCAAGGATGTTCTGGAACTTCTCCACACCCGAGGCCGCGCGAGGCGCGCTACACGAACGCACGGGCGACAGCCGCGACCTGCGAATTCTTCGGAAAAAATCCGGCCGGGTGAAGCTCGTTACTGCACATAGGACGCGGCGCCTTCGCGCGGCGCCTCGGCCGTCGGGGGTTGGGCCGTGGGTAGAACTTAGAAAATCCTCAAATCTTGTGTATTTTCAAGGAGAGTCGGCGGACTCTCCCTCCGCCAGCCAGTCTGGTATTTGCGCGAAAAAATTCGACGCCGTCGAGCGATTCCAGCCATCACCGCCTGAACCGGCATGGGGAGCAACCCTTAGGCAGGGCAGAGGACCTAGCCGAAACGGAAATGACGATCAGGGACTGCGCCGATGCGTGCGCGCAAAACTGGCAACGATCAGGAACTTAGCTGTTGACGTGTGACCTAGGTCACACCCCGCCGGGCTCAATAAGCTTCAGAACGGTCCCGATCAGCAGGGGGCAACCTGTGACCGGGACCGCCCGGTCGGGGAGGACAGATAGACTATCTCCCCGACCGGGATACCGTTACGGAGCTTTGTGGCGAGCGTGCGGTGATCGGCCGGTTTTTACCCGGCCCTCAGCGCGTGGTCTTGCCGAATGTCGGATCGATCCGATTTGAGGTGACCCTGTCAGGCCGCCTCGGGGAACACCTTCAGCGTGGTCGTTCGCAAGTTTCCCCTGGAACCCAGCGATAAGAGATACGTGGCAAGGGCCTCGTCGCTAGGGGCTTCCGCGTGGATGACGAGGTCATGCGGTCCTATGGCGAGATAGCTGGCCTTGACGTCTACACCAAGTTTCTTGGCCAGCTCCCTTGCAGCCGCTCGTCGCTTGGGCGCGTCCTTGATGGTCCGCACACCTTGATCGGTGAAGTTGCAGAGAAGCACGTACGCTGACATGGCAGTCCTCCCGTGAGTAAGTGAGTGAGCCTTACCGGGTCCACGTGGAGATTATACGACGAATGCCCCGCTTCGGGACTCGAACATCCAGCGAACATTTTGGTCGCCAAAATGGTCGGGCGGCGCGGTCGTCCGGCTCCAATCCGCAAGAGAGGCACGCCATGCCCGAAGACATCCGCGTCGGTTCTCTCGAGCTGCGTTTTCTGTGCAGCAAGCATGATACTGGCGGCGGTCTGGACATGTTTGAAATGACCTGCCCACCCGATGGACGCATGCCGGTACCGCACTATCATCGCGATTGGGACGAGACGATTTATGGGCTGTCCGGCGTCGTGACGTTCACCGTTGACGGCAAAATAGTCGAAATCGGGCCCGGCGACACCGTCTTCATCCGCCGCGGTGTCGTTCACGGTTTCGACAACCGCAGCACGGCTGCCGCAAGATGCCTATGCGTCCTCACGCCCGGCGTGCTTGGTCCGGAATTCTTCCGCGAAATGGGTGCGGAGCTGGGCGCCAGCACGCCGCCGGACCCGGCAAAACTGCGCGCCATCATGGAGCGTCATGGACTGATTCCGGCGGCGCCCGCGTAGCCGGCGCGTTACTTTTTTCTCGGTCCGGCAGCGCGCGCATTCGGTCGTCAATCGCGCCGATCAACGAATTGCCTTTGGGGCTTGGCGGGTCAGGCCGGCTCACGGGCGAGCCTCAAAGCACATCCGCCACGGCCGCATGATATTGCTTCATTGCGTGCAGATGATCCGCCATCGTCCTGCCGGCGATACGCCGGTGCGGGCCGCGTGCAAAGGTGCTGTTGACGGTGATGTGGGTGACGCCAATGCCCTTCCAATACAGCAGCTCCTTGCGCCAGTCCGCCGGGCCGCCTTCGCCGGTGGATACCCATACTTCCAAGCCGATCGCGTTCGGATCACGTCCTTCGTCTTCGACATATCGCCGCAACGTTGCGAATGCGGTCTCGGCCTCGGGGCCCTTCGGGTGCGCCAGCATCATCCAGCCGTCGCCCATTTTGGCGATCCGCCGCAATGTTGCATCGGCGTGCCCGCCGAACCACACGGGGATGGTCCGCCTTGTCGGCAACGGGTTGATGCCGGCGTCTTCGATGCTGTGCCATTTGCCTTTGAAGACGACATGCGGCTCGGCCCACAGCGCCTGCATCACCCGCACCTGTTCCTCCTGCCGCTTGCCGCGATCGTGAAAATTTTCGTTCAGTCCGACGAACTCGACGGGATTCCAGCCCACGCCCACGCCGAACCGGAACCGCCCGCCCGATAGCACGTCCAGCGATGCCGCCTGCTTCGCCACCAGCACGGTCTGGCGCTGCGGCAAGATGAGAACCTGGGTGGAGAATTCTATCTTTTGCGTGCAGGCGCTCAAGAAACCGAATAGGACGAATGGGTCGTGAAAAAAATCCTTGGACGTGTTGCGGTCCCCCCAATCCGGGCGGCTCGCCACGTTCACGCCCAGCACGTGATCGGGAGCGGCGAGGTGATGGAAGCCCATCTCTTCCGCGGTTTGCGCGAAATCGCGTACCGTTGCCGGGTCGCCGTTGATGTCGACCAGCGGCAGTGAAATGCCGAGCTTCATGGTTGCTCTCCAGTATCGGCCGGTGTCACGCAAACCCAAGCCGGATTTCACGCGCGCTCCATCGCGCAAGATGCGGCGCAACACGGACGTCGACAGGGGCGCCGGCGTGGAGCCGCGAGTGCGGGTGTTCGAGGAAGATGAGCATGATCAGCCGGAGGGAACTGCTGGCCGGCACGCTAACTGCACTGCTTTCCTTTGTCCAACGTGCCTCTCCGGGAGCCCGGCCAAAGGAAGCACCGAAACGTCTCATCCTTGTGCACGGGCGTGGTCGGCAAGCACGCGATAGTGCCGCGTTGATGCAGTCCGAGTGGACCGCGGCTCTGCGCGAGGGCGCGCGGAAGCTTGGCCGGGCGCTGCCGGCCGATCTCGAGATCGTCCTGCCATACTATGGTGACAAACTCGATTGGTTCATCACCAAGGAAAACACTCCGCTTGTTTCGGACACCCGAGTTGAGCCGGAGGACAGGAAATTTGTCATATTTCAGGCAAAGATTGCGGAAGAGCTGCGCGTTAAAGCCGGGATTACCGACGATCAGGTGAATGCGGAATATGGCTCCAACCGCATGCCGAAAGTACCTCTGAATCGCTGGTGGGTTCAGGCGACTTTACGCGCGTTGGAGAAGTACGGAGCCGGCATGACCAGGAACACGATCGAGACATTCACCAGGGACGTGTTTCTGTACGCGACGAGACCAGGCGTCCGCGACGAAATCCACCGCATTGTGTCGAGAGATCTTACGGAGGCGCCGACGGTCATTGTCGGCCATTCGTTCGGTTCGATTGTAGCATACGATATCCTCTGTACGGACGGCGGAGCGCTTCAGGTCCCGCTGTTCGTGACAGTGGGTTCGCCGCTCGGGATCCCTGCTGTGCGCACCAACCTAGTGCCGCTGCGGTTTCCTTCGCCGCCGCTTGGGGAATGGTACAATGCATTCGACACCCGCGATTGCTTGGCGCTGTACCCGCTGGACCAGGACAACTTCCCGGTGACGCCCGCCATAGAGAATTACAGTGGAGTCAGGAACCCCACCGATGATCGGCATGGGATCGTCGGCTATCTCGACGCCCCGAACATTGCCAAGAAGATCCTGGATGCCTTGGACGTGTGAGGAGTTCGTCAGATGACGCGCCCCCGCGTCGCTCTGCGAGTTCCGGTTGGCCGGCCATTGCCCGAGCTCGCGGCGTTCGCCGCCCGCTGCGAGCAGGCGGGCTTCGACGGTGTTGGCATTCACGACCATCCTTCCAGCGGCCGGGACGCATACCTGGCGCTGGCAATGGCGGCCCGGGCGACCCACCGCCTGCAACTGTTCCCGGCCACCTCGAGCCCCTTGGTGCGGCATCCCCTGGTTCTCGCTTCGCTCGCCCACAGCCTGGAGGAAATCGCGCCGGGGCGCACCTATCTCACGGTCGCCCCCGGTTTCATTTCGACGCGCAGTGTGGGCAAGCCGCGCGCGACGGTGGCCTTCATGCGTGCAGCGATCCGCGATCTTCGGCGGCTCCTCGCCGGGGAGGACGTCGAATTCGGTCCAACGTCGACCCGACTCAGGAACCGAAGTGCGACGCCGACGCCGGTCTATCTGCTGGCGGCCGGACCCCGCATGATCGAGCTCGCCGGCGAAATGGCCGACGGCGTCTTTCTCATGGTCGGTCTGCATTCGGCCGCCGTTCGCGCCGCGCTGCGTCATCTGGAGGAAGGTGCCAGGCGGGCCGGCCGCTCCCTGGCCGGCTTCCCGGTGGTTTTCGTAGTCACGCTCGGTCTCGGATCCGATGCCGAGGTGGGGACGCGATGGGTGCGGAGCTGGTTCGCTCCAGGTCAGCCCTTCCTCGCCTATCCGAGCGCCTCGAATCTTCGCTGGCTCGGGGCCGCCGGCTTCGAACTCGAGGACGCGCACGATCCCGCCGCCATCCCCGAGGATCAGGCGCGCCGAATTGCCGATGCATTTGGATTGTTCGGCCCGCCGGAACGTTGTGCAGAGCGACTCCTGCAGGCGCGGGAGGACGCAGGGGTTGAGCATGTGTTCTTGTTCCCGGCGCATGACCTCGCGGGCGGCTACGACATGCCGGAGGCCGAGGTCCAGGCTTTCGCCGAAGTGATCCGCCCGCGGCTCGGAGCATGAACACGGAACTGCCCGTCGGTTTTCGGTCGGCGAAATAGCGTTGAACCGGCTCTCATGATGTCGGCTTGATCGCGGCGCGGCCGCTGCCGGTGAATGTGGGTGGATGTGTCGCCCGACCGGGCCGAAGGTGATTACACTTTGCCGATCCGCTCGACGCGCTGAACCAGGTCGCGCGCGAACTGCGAAAGGGAGTCGTCGCGGGCTCCCATCACGAGAATCCGGTCGCCCCGGCGGGCCAATTGCACCAGCTTTTCACCGCAGGCGCTGCGATCCGGAAGCGCCAAGGCTTTGCGACCGCGGCGCACGATCTCACCGACGATCTCCCCGCTGCCGACGGAGCGGTCCACCGTCCCGCCGAAATACACCGGCTCGGGCATCAGCAGCACGTCCTCGCTCCGCAGCCCGCACGCGAAGCAGTCCACCAGATTGTCCCGCATCAGGCGAAGCGGCCCATACCCGTGCGGTTGAAACATCAGCAGCAGCCGGCCGGCAAACGCATGCATGGTTTGGAGGGTGGCGGCGATCTTGTCGGGATTGTGGGCGAAGTCGTCGATCACCGTAATTTCGTTGGCGGTGCCGACGACCTCCAATCGCCGGCGGATACCGCTGAACTCTTCTAGATGCTTCGCCGCATCCGCGAGACCCACACCGCACGCGATCGTCGCGCTGAGCGCCGCGAGCGCGTTGGCCAAATTGTGCAGGCCCGGGACTTTCAGCGTCACCTCGACGACCTGGCCGCTGGCCCGCGCCTTCACGGGAAACGCGATCCCGCCGGGCGAGCAGACCGGTGGACCCGCGAGCAGATCGGCTGTTGTATCGCTCAGGCTCCAGGTCAAAACCTTGCCCGGCTTCAGATCGGTCACGAGCGCCGCGGTCTCCGCATTGTCGAGGTTGAGCACCACCGTCTCCCCCTTGCTGACGAAGCCGCGGAAGAGGGCGCGCAGTTCGTCGAGCGGCTTGTGATCGAGGGAGATGTTGTTCACGAGCGCGACGCGGGGTGCAAACAGCGCGATCGAACCGTCGCTCTCGTCGACTTCGCAAACGAACTCCTCCCCGTCGCCGATCCTGGCAGCGGCGAACGTCGAGTCGACGGAAATGAAGTTCTTCATCTCCGCGCCGTTCATGATCGTCGGGTTCCTTCCGGCGCGGTGCAGAATCCAGCCGATCATCCCGGTGGTGGTGGACTTGCCGCTGGTCCCGGCAACGCCGATGCCGCAACCGGACGCGTTGAACAGCTCGGCAAGCAGTCGGGCGCGGGTCGTCACGGCGGCGCCGATACGGCGCGCGGCCTGGACGTCGGGGACGGTGTCCTCGACCGCGGCGGAGGTGACCAGGATCTGATCGGCCCGCCTCACGCCGCTGCCGTCCTGCGGGTGGAGCCGCACCCCGCGCGCCCGCAGGAAATCGAACTTCGCGGCATCGCGTCCCTGATCGAGGGCGCGATCGGAACCCTCGACCCGCCCGCCTCTGGCTTGGACGATCAGGGCGAGCGGGGTCATGCCGCTACCGCCTACGCCGCAGAAAAAGTAGTCTCCCCAGCGATTCATCGGCGGAATCTACGGGCGTTACCGACCGGGTGCAATGACACGGGGGACGTCGGATGACGAACAAGAAGCGCAAGATCGGCGTGGTCGCGCCGGGCTCGCGCATGTCCTCGCAGGTCGCCGCGAGAGTGCAGGCCCTCGTCGCAACGCTCTACCCGGACCGGACGCCGGAGATCCACTTCCATCCGCAGTGCCTCGCCTCGCACGGGCATTTCGCCGGCGACGACGCGACGCGGGCGCGGGCCTTCCTCGAAATCGCCAACGACGAGAGCTATGACGCGGTCTGGTGCGCGCGCGGCGGCTACGGCTCCTGCCGCGTGGCGGAGGCGGTCATGCGCGGGTTGACCCAACCGGCCAGGCGAAAGGCCTACCTCGGCTACAGCGATGCCGGGACGCTGCTCGCGGGCCTGTATCGGGCGGGGTTCGAGGCCGTGGCGCACGGCCCCGTGGCGGAGGACATTTTGCGGGATCGGGGGGAGTCGGCGGCCGCCCGGGCGCTCGCCTGGCTGGTCGATGCCGCGCCGGAGACGCTGGAGCCGACGGTCGGGCGGGCGCAGAAGACGGCGGCGTTCAACATGACCATCCTGAGCCATCTGCTCGGCACGCCGCTGCAGCCTGACCTCGAAGGGCACGTGCTCATGCTGGAAGAGGTGTCGGAGGCCATGTACAGGATCGACCGATCGCTGTTCCACATCACCAGCAATGTGCAGATCAGGCGAGTCGCAGGCATCATGCTCGGCCGGTGTAACAAGATTCCGCCGAACGAGCCGGATTTCGGCATGACCGAGGAAGAAGTTGCCCGCTACTGGTGCCGGAGATCCGGTATCCCATGGCTGGGCCGGGCCGACATCGGCCACGACATCGACAACAAGATCGTCCCCTTCGGGGGCCGCAACACGGAGACTGGGCGCAAGAGTCGAACGCCGGCGGCATCGAGTAGCTGGGGACCCGAACCATCGTTCGGCCGATTGCGATCGAATGAACGCTGATGGCACCAGCCGATGCCGCCGCGTCGGTTCGATTCGGCGCGCCGCGGGGGACGATCGCTCCGATCACCGCGCCCGGTGCGCAGTGCCGAACACCCGATCCCAGAATTGACTGGTCACGCCGAAGTTGCACGGCTGGCGCGCGTGATGGTGCAGCGCATGGCAATGCTTCCGGTGATAGAGATACGAGCCCGGGCGGATGCGCCAATGATGAAGCATGTGATGTAAGCCGACGTACCAGACATAGCCCAGCATCAGTCCCGCGGTGACCCCGCTGGCGAAATCGAAGCCGGTTTTCCACCACAATGGAAACAATGCGCCGATGCAGACCGCCGGCAGGCTCAACCAGGTCGGCGTGCCCACGAACCCCTCCGGATCCTCATGATGCAGCTCGTGCATTGCCGCAAAGAACCGGATCCGGTGCAGCACCCCGCGATGGATGGCGTATTCCAGCAAGGTCCACGCCGCGATGCCGGCAAGGCAGGCGATCGACCATTCGATCCAGACCACGGAAGGCGCATGCCGCAGCGTCAGGGTCACCAGCCCCAGGACAATGGACGGATAAACCGCGAAATCGGCAAAATAGCCCGCTTTGCTGAGGCGCATGCCCCTCGATCTCCACGAATTGATTTCCCGCATATTAATTCTCGCGGGCGAAGAAGCCAACTCGCCGCCTGAACGGGCTTGGGACCGAAGTCGAGCGGCACGGCCGTGACGCTCTGGTCCCGGAATGCCGCCGAGGGGGCTCATCGATGGTTCTCCGGCCGCCCGAGCGACCGAATTTCTACGCGAACCCCTTAGATTTTTTTGCACTGCGGCGGAACTACCCCTTTGCCCCTTCATTGGGGTGTCGACGAGGAGGGGCGTCCGAACGCAGGTTCCGAACGGCGGAATCCGAAAAACCTCTCCTTCGCACACGAAGGCCGGCCTTCAACGGGACGGATGCCGCCTGCAGAGAGAATCCTGATGGCTCGACCCTCCTCAGCGGCTCGCACCGGGCTGGAAAAAATTCCGACGCCGGCCAAGGTGACGGTCACGCTTCATGTCAACGGCGTGGAGCGCAAGCTGACCATCGCGCCGTGGACCACGCTGCTCGACGCGCTGCGTCTCTATCTCGACCTCACCGGGACCAAAAAGGGCTGCGACCACGGCCAATGCGGCGCCTGTACCGTGTTGGTCGACGGCCGGCGGATCAATTCGTGCCTCACGCTGGCGGTCATGAAGGACGGCGCGCAGGTCACGACGATCGAAGGTCTGGCACAAGGGAACGCGCTGCATCCGTTGCAGCAGGCCTTCATCGAGCATGACGCCTTCCAGTGCGGCTATTGCACCCCCGGCCAGATCTGTTCCGCTGCGGGTCTGATCGCCGAGGGCAGGGTGCAGACGGCCGATGAAATCCGCGAGCTGATGAGCGGCAATATCTGCCGTTGCGGCGCCTATCCCAACATCGTGGCGGCCATCGAAGCGGTGATGTTCGGCAAGGCCACGGACAGGTCCGGAGCGACGGGACGATGAACAACTTCGAATATACGCGCGCCAGCGACGTCGCCGACGCCGTACGCCGGATCGCGTCGGACCCGGCCGCAAAATTCGTCGCCGGCGGCACCAATCTGATCGACCTCATGAAAGAGAATGTCGCGCGTCCGTCGCGCCTGATCGACATCACGCATCTGCCGCTCGATCAGATTGACGAGACCCAGGACGGCGGCTTGCGGATCGGCGCGCTGGTTCCCAATAGCGATCTCGCCCAACATCCGCAGATAGAGGCGCGCTATCCACTGCTCGGCAGCGCGATCCTCGCCGGGGCCTCGCCGCAATTGCGCAACATGGCCTCGACCGGGGGCAATCTGCTGCAACGAACGCGCTGCCTGTATTTCTACGATACGACCACGCCCTGCAATAAGCGCGAGCCGGGCAGCGGCTGTTCGGCGATCGGCGGGATCAACCGCATGCACGCGATCCTGGGAACGAGCGAGCATTGCATCGCCACGCATCCCTCGGACATGTGCGTCGCGCTCGCCGCCCTCGAGGCGCGTGTGCTGGCGACCGGCAGGAGCGGCGAGCGCAGCATTGCGTTTGCCGAGTTCCATCGCCTGCCGGGCGATACGCCGCAGCTCGACAGCAATCTGCGGGCGGACGAGATCATCACGGCGATCGAACTGCCGCCCGAAGGCTTTGCCAAGAACTACACCTATCTGAAGATCCGTGATCGCCTGTCGTATGCGTTCGCCCTCGTGTCGATCGCGGTCGGCCTCGACATCGAAGGCGGCACGATCAAGGAGGCGCGTCTCGCGCTCGGCGGGGTCGCCCACAAGCCGTGGCGCAACCGTGAAGCCGAAGCGCGGCTCGAGGGAGCGCCGGCGACGCGGGAGAATTTCGTGCGCGCGGCCGAGACCGTGCTGCGGGAGGCGCGCGGCTTCGGCCACAACGACTTCAAGATCGAGTTGGCGCGGCGCGGCATCCTTCGCGCACTGGCTCAGGCGGCGCGCGGGACCCCGCAGTCGCAAGCCGACAAGCGGATCAGGTAAGCGGGAGAGCGCGATGCCCGCCACCAGCTATCTCGGCAAGCCGACCTCCCGCGTCGACGGACGCGCGAAGGTCACCGGAACGGCGAAATACGCCGCCGAATACGATGTGCCCGGCCTCGCCCACGGTTTCGTGGTCTCGTCCGCCATTGCCAAAGGCCGAATCACGACAATCCATACCGCGGATGCGCTGGCGGTCGCCGGCGTGCTCGACATTTTCACGCACGAGCATCGGCCCAAGCTTGCCTCGTCGGACGAGGCGTATAAAGACGAGGTCGCGCCGCCCGGTTCGCCCTTGCGTCCGCTCTATGATGACCGAATTCTCTTCAGCGGTCAGCCGGTGGCGCTGGTCGTCGCCGAGGAGTTCGAGATCGCGCGATTTGCAGCTTCGCTGGTGCGCGTCGAATATGAGCACGAGGCGCATGTCACCGACTTCGAAGCGCAACGCGAGCGCGCCACGGTCTCGAAGCAGGACGAAGATCCGACGCCGTCCACGGCGCGCGGCAATCCCGCGGAGGCGTTCGAGCGGGCGGCCGTGCGGGTCAACGGCCAATATCGCATGCCGGTCGAGCACCACAATTCGATGGAGCCCTTCGCGGCGACGGCGGTGTGGGAAGATGACGACCGGATTACCGTCTTCGACAAGACGCAGGGAGCTCAGAACAGCCGGAACTACGTCGCCGACGTGTTGGAGATGCCGCGCGACAGGGTGCGCGTGCTGTCGCCCTATGTCGGGGGCGCATTCGGGGCCGGGTTGCGTCCGCAATATCAGTTGCTGCTCGCCGTGCTGGCGGCGCGCGCGCTCAAACGCTCGGTGCGGGTGACCCTTACCCGTCAGCAGATGTTCACGCTCGGCTATCGTTCCGCGAACATCCACGAGCTGGCGCTCGGGGCCGACAGCGACGGCAGCCTCGTCTCTTTCCGCCACCACGCCGTCGGTATGACCTCGCGATTCGAGGATTTCCAGCGGGATTTCGTCCACTGGTCGAGCCTGCTCTATCGATGCGAAAACGTCGAGCTTGGCCAAAGCCTCGTCAAGCTTGACCAGAACACGCCCTGCGACATGCGGGCGCCGGGCGGAGCAGAAGGCGCCTATGCGATCGAATGCGCCATGGATGAGCTCGCCTACGCGGCGAACATCGATCCGCTCGAGCTGCGGCTGATCAACTATTCCGACAAGGACCAGACCGAGGACCGGCCCTATAGCAGCAAGCAGCTGCGCGAATGCTATCGGCAGGGCGCGGAAAAATTCGGCTGGTCCGATCGCAATCCGCAGCCGCGCTCGATGCGCGACGGCAACGAGCTGGTCGGCTGGGGCATGGCAACCGGCATCTGGGAAGCCATGCAGGTGCCGGCGAGCGCCAAGGCGGTGCTGACCGCCAACGGCAGCGTCGAGATCGCGAGCGCGACCGCCGATATCGGCCCCGGGACCTATACGTGGATGACCCAGCTCGCCGCCGAGATGCTCGGAGTGCCGCTCGAGAACGTGACGGCAAAGCTTGGCGATTCCACGCTGCCGGATGCGCCGGTCGAAGGCGGATCGTTCACCACCTCATCGGTCGGCTCCGCCATTCACGCCGCCTGCCGGGCAGTGCAACGGGAGCTGCTCGGGCTGGCGCAAAAGATGGCGGGCTCGCCGTTGGCAGGTGCGAAGCTCGATGATGTGGTATTCGCCGAAGGCAAGATCCGGTACAAGCAGGACGAGAGCCGGGAGGTCTCGGTCGCAGACGCGATGCGGGCCGGCAAAGCCGAACGGATCGAAAAAGCAGCCAGCGCCGCGCCGAATGGCGACAGCAAATACTCGCATTACACGCACTCGGCGGTGTTCGCCGAGGTCAAGATCGATGAGCAGCTTGGCGTCATTCGGGTCACGCGCATGGTCAACGCGGTGGCGGCCGGTCGCATCCTCAATCCGAAGACCGCAGCCAGCCAGATTCTCGGCGCCGTGGTCGGTGGCATCGGCATGGCGCTGCATGAGGAGACCGTGACCGACCAAAGGTTCGGCCGGTTCATGACCCGTAATCTCGCCGACTATCATGTGCCGGTGAACGCCGATGTGCATGCGATCGACGTGATCTTCGTCGAAGAGAAGGACGAAGAGATCAATCCGCTCGGCGTCAAAGGCGTCGGTGAAATCGGCATTGTCGGCACCGCGGCGGCGATCGCGAATGCCGTCTATCATGCCACCGGCAAGCGCGTGCGCGATCTGCCGATCACGCTCGACAAGCTGATGCGGGATTGATGCCGCAGGGGTAATCCGCGCCGCGGCCGCCCGAGGCGGAATTGCCCGTCTCGGCGCAAGCCCCGGCCGCCTAGGCGACCCGGGCGGCCTGCTCGAGCCGCTCGCGGGCGCGTTGCAGGAGGTCGCCGATCGCGATTTCCGCCATCTCCGGGCTCATGGGTGCCTCGTAGCGGAGCTGCTGAAAGGCCTCGTTAGCATTTCCAATTTACATCTCGGCAATTGCAACGCGATCGGCCTGCCGAGAGGGAAATTCAGTGTCCGCCTGGAAGGGCCTGCATTATCGCTACGATGCGCCGCGGCCGAGGGTCCGGCTCGACGAAACGATCAAACCCGAATTCCTGCCCCGTTCCTTGAGCGACGCTCACCGGGTGCTGAATGTCAATTCCGCCACCCCGAAGCACGTGGTGGAAAAGCTCGTGCTGTGTTTGCGCCAGGCTTGGCATCCCGACCATGGCTCCCCTGGCGAAAGGCCGCTGCGGACGATGAAACTGCAACAGATCAACGCCGCCTGGGACATTGCCAACGGCAAGCGACCCGCTGAATAGCGACTGATCCGCACCCGCCTGGGCCCTTTGAACACCGGTTGTTTGCCGCGGTTCTCCGGCGTGCGCCGCATGGCCGGCCGATTGTCGTTCCCGTCTCGTTCGCCGGTTGCTCGTTACCGAAATGCAGGAACGCTTCGGGGACGCCCGGAGAACGTCACTGGAATATCAATCGAATATTTACCACCGGCTCCAGGGCGGCGAAGATCGGCATCACATCGGCCGTGACTTGCAACGAAACCACGGGCTGAGAAACCGGTCGGGCGACGGGACGGCGTCGCGCCGACCCTTATCGAGGGCCAAGATCGCGCTGGCGCGCCGTTCCGGGATGCGTCAAGTTCTGCGCTCGCAACGCCGGAGCAAGGAGCGGGTCATGGCTTACGACCTCGAAGCGTTCATAGCGGATTGCCGGGCCGCGCTGTCGAGCGATCCCGGCCCCAACGGGCGAGAGCAGGTCCGCGCCGCCTTGGAGCGCCTGCTTGCCAACGCCGAATTCGTCCGCAGCGTTTGCGGCGAGGAGGCGCCGCAGGGCCTCAACGTGCTCTACGAGGATCCCGCGCTCGGGTTTCAGATCCTCGCCCACGTCAACGCGAAGCCCCGGACTTCCCCGCCGCATGATCACGGCGCGTCCTGGGCCATCTATGGCCAAGCCACCCGATACACCGACATGACCGAATGGGAGCGTGTGGATGACGGCGCCGATCCCGAGCGCGCCACGCTTGAGCCGAAAAAGAGCTACCGGCTGCTGCCGGGTCAGGCCGGGATCTATCAGGAAGGCGCCATTCACTCGATCGACTATCCGGCCAACGCCCGCTTCATCCGCGTGACCGGCACCAATCTCGATCGCATCGCGCGCCGACGGTTCGATCTCGCGACCGGGAAGGCGACGCAGATGACGGCGCAGCAGGCGACATGAGGATGCGCGCGGAAGCTTCGGCCGCTGCCGGCAATGATGTGATGCAGATGGTGAGCCCGAGCGATCTCAAGGCGATGCTCGCCGACGGGCAGGAGCTGGCAATCCTCGACCTGCGCGAGGAGCGGATCTTCTCGCGAGCGCATCTGTTGTGGGCGCGCTCGGTGCCGCTGAGCCGCCTGGAATTGTTGGTTGCCAGCCTGGTGCCGCGTCGGGGCACGCAGATCGTGCTGTGCGACGACGCCGATGGGCTGGTCGAGCGCGGGGCCGAACTGCTGCGCCGTTTCGGCTACGCCAATCTGTTCTGTCTCGGCGGCGGCGTCGCGGCATGGGCCGAGGCGGGCTTCGAACTGTTCTCCGGCGTCAACGTCCCCAGCAAGGCGTTCGGCGAATTCGTCGAGCACGCGGCCGGCACGCCCAGCATCGCGGCCGACGAACTCGAGCATTTGTTGCGGAGCGGCGCCGACGTCGTGGTGCTCGACAGCCGGCCACTCGGGGAATACGCGCGGATGTCGATCCCGACCGCGATCAATGTGCCGGGCGCAGAGCTCGTGTTGCGGGTCCGCGACATCGCGCGCTCGCCGCAAACCACGGTCGTGGTCAATTGCGCCGGGCGCACGCGCAGCCTCATCGGGGCGCAGTCGCTCATCAACGCCGGCGTGCCGAACAAGGTCATGGCGCTGCGCAACGGCACCATGGGCTGGCAGCTCGCGGGCTTTTCCTGCGACAGCGGGAAAAACCGGCGCGCCACGGATGTTTCCGCGAGCGGACTTGCCTGGGCGAGGTCGGCCGCCGGCCGGGTGGCGAGCCGATTCGGCGTCGAGCGCATCGATGCCGCGACGCTGCAGAACTGGCGGCAGGATCGGGAGCGCACGCTCTATCTGTTCGACGTGCGGGATCCAGACGAGTACCGAGCCGGGCATGTTCCGGGCGCGGTCTCGGCCCCGGGAGGGCAGCTCGTGCAGGCGACCGACCAATATGTCGGCACGCTCGGCGCCCGCATCGTTCTCGTCGACGACGCCGAGGTGCGGGCGCTGATGACGGCGTCGTGGCTCCGGCAGATGGGTTTTCGCGAGGTGTTCGTGCTCGCCGAGCGGGGCGATGAAACCGGCTTCCCGAAGCCTCCGGTGCTCGGGTTCGCGCCGCGGCCGGACCTCGAGATGAAGCCGGCGGAGCTCGACGCGCTGCTGAAGCGCGAGGCGGCAACCGTCATCGATCTTTCGCTCAGCCGCGAGTACCGGCGCGCCCACATCCGGGGTGCTTGGTTCGCGATCCGCTCGCGGCTCGCGCGGGCGCTCGCCGTCGTTGCGCTGCGCGACCGTCTGGTGCTGACCTCGGAGGACGAACGCCGCCTGGTCGGCGGCCGGATTTCCGCTGGTGTCCGGAGAGGACCGCATGGCGGACGAGGCGATCGACGTTTGGCTGCGGCCCTACGAGCAGCCGCGGGCCGCCGAAGCGGCGATGCGCGAATATTTGACCTGGGAAACCGACCTGCTGCCGCGCATCGAGCGCGACGGCACCGCGCGGTTCGGCGGCTCGGGCTAGTTCGGACCGGATTGCAATGCCGGGACAACCGCCGCCCATCGGTTCGTTCTGCGTGACCCGGGCGGGCTTCGTGCGCGGCTCGCTCGGAGCGCTTTGCGCCGCGGCGCTCGGGGCTCCGGCGCGGGCGCAAGCTCCCGGAGAAAAGATGCACACGCGAAAAATTCCTTCGAGCGGAGCGGCGCTGCCGGTGATCGGCTGCGGCACCTGGCGAGGGTTCGACGTCGGCGAGGGCGCCGGCGAGCGGGCGCCGCTCGCGCAGGTGCTGCGCGTCCTGTTCGAGGCCGGCGGCTCGGTCATCGACAGCTCGCCGATGTATGGACGCGCCGAGGCGGTCGTCGGCGATCTCCTGAGCGCCGCACATAATCGGGACCAGGCGTTCATCGCCACCAAGGTGTGGACGACCGGCCGCGCCGCGGGCATCGCCCAGATGCAGCGCTCGATGCGGCTATTGCGCACGGACCACATCGAGCTGATGCAGGTGCACAATCTCCTCGACTGGCGCACCCACCTTGCGACGTTGCGCGGCTGGAAGCGGGACGGACGCATCAGCTATCTGGGCGTCACCCATTACACGCCGAGCGCCTACGGCGAGCTCGAGGCGGTGATGCGCGCGGAAACGCTGGATTTCGTGCAGCTCAATTATGCGATCGACGACCGCGCGGCGGAGCGCCGCCTGCTGCCGCTTGCCGCCGATCGCGGCATCGCCGTGCTCGTCAACCAGCCGTTCGGCGGCGGCGGCCTGTTGGCGAGGTTGCGTAACAAGCCGTTGCCGGACTGGTCGGGCGAGATCGAATGCCGGAGCTGGGCGCAGATCCTGCTCAAATACGTGCTCGGCCATCCGGCCGTGACCTGCGCCATCCCGGGCACCGGCCGGCCGGAGCACATGCAGGAGAACGCCGCCGCCGGGTTCGGAACGCTGCCCGATGCAGCATTCCGCGCAAAGATGGCGACGTCGCTGCGCTTGTAGGATTTGCCTCGCGGCTCGCCGGCCGGTCGCATGTTACTCAGCTTCCGCCAATTGCGTCTCCGCGGCCGCCATCGCGTCCTGCTCGCGGCCGAGCCAGAGCGCATTCGCGAGCCAGATCGCCGACACGATCACGGCGGCAAGCCCGATCTGGTTGGGGTCCAGGCCGATCCCGGACAACCATGTGAACGACCAGGCCCCGACCTGATCGCCGGCGCGATAGACCACGGTGTCGATGAAGCTCTTGGCCTTGTAGCGGTCCTCGCGCGGAACCACGGTGTAGAGCACCTCACGCGTGGGCCGCGCAATCGCATAATCGCTGGAGCGCCGGAGTACCTGAAACGTCACCAGCGACGCGATGCTCGGCAGCAGCGCCAAAACGCCGAAGCCGACGATGGTGAGCGCCGGAAGAAACGCCAGCGTCGGTCCGACGCCGAGCAAGCGCACGATGCGGCCGGTCAGGAACAGCTGCACCAGCAGGGTGAGCACGTTGACCGCGAGATCGATGCTCGCGAAGAACGCGGTCTGCGCCCCGCGATCGGGAAAGCCGCGGCTTGCGATGCCGGCCTGCTGGAAATAGAGAAACGTCGAGGTGATCGCGAACAACAACAGGAACGCGCTGACGTTCATGAGGTAGCTCGACTTGAACGGATGGGTGATGCCCGCGAGAACGTTGCCTCCGATCGGAGCTCCCGCGGCTTGCTCGGCCGGCCGGGTGTCCAGCTTTGCCGACTGGCGTGACAGGCGACGGACGCCCAGGACGGCAATCTCCAGCAGCAGCGCCGACCCGATCAGCAGATAGGCGGTGGGCACATGGCGGGCGAGCGACGCCGTCAGGGCCGAGCCGACGATGGCGCCGATGGTGGCGCCCGCGGCGATGAAGCCGAACAGCCGCTTGCCGTCCTCGGAGCTGAAGATGTCGACCATCAGCTGCCAGAACACCGAGACGATGAACAGGTTGAAGACCGAGACCCAGATGAAGAAGACGCGCCCGACCCAGACGATCTGTTGCGCGTCGGCCCAGTGCAACGCCGCGGCGAACAGCAGGATATTGGCGGCGAAGAACCGGTAGATGATGGCAATGAATCGCGCGCGCGGCAAGATCTTGACGAGATACCAGAACGGGACGTTGAGGAGCAGCATCGCCGCGAGCGTGCCCAGGAACAGCCATTGCAGATTGTCGACGCCGCCGGCGACGCCCATCTGATCGCGGATCGGCCGCAGGATGTAGTACGAGGACAGGATCGCGAAGATGTAGAGCCAGGACCAGCCGAGCGCCGACACCTCCGCCGGCCTGACCTCGATCACGCGGCGGAGCAGGCGATGGAGCAGGCGTTCGGCGCTGGAATCCGCGGCGGAAGCATTCGCCGAGGCCTCGTTCATTGCGTCATCCCGAGCCGTTTCCGAAGCTCACTGACGGGAAACGCCTTGCCGAACAGCGGCGTTCCCGGCGCAAAGTCCATGGCGCGCGCAAGCGGCAACGCCACCGGCTCCGCCCCGGCATCGCGGGCCAGCTGCGAGGCGATCTTGACCGCCTCCGCATCGTCGCCCGCCACCGGCATGCCGATTTTTTCCCCGCCGCGCGGCGCGTCGCCCTCGAAATTGCGGTAGGGGACCGGGTCGAACGCGCGCACCAGCCGGGCGCCCGCCAGATATTTCAGCGAAGTGGGGCCGATGCCGTTCGCCATCGCCTCCTGGGCGATCTCGCCGTCCCGTGCCGCGATCGGGTTGCACGCGTCGATGACGATCTTGCCGGAGAGCGCTGCGGCGTGCTCGCGGCCGATCTGCGGCAGCGCGCCGTAGGGAACCGCGATCAGGACCACTTCGCCGAACGCGATGGCTTCCCGGACCGTGCCGGCCCGCGCGCGCGGCCCCAGCGCTTCGACCAGCGGCTTGAGCGCGTCGGGATGGCGGGAGGAGAACAGCACTTCGTGGCCGGCCTTCACCCAGCGCGAGCCGACCGTGCCGCCGAGCTTGCCCGATCCGACGATGCCGATCTTCATGGCTGTGCCGCCGGACCTTGCCTGTGCCAACGCCGGCGCCCGCTGCGCCGCAAAAGCAAGCAGAGCGGCCATGCCGGAAACGCGCAGAAATGCGCGACGATGCCGGTCGATGGATTGTTTGCTTGTCATTCCCGTGCCCCTCAACTTGCTCGATGCAGCGGCACTCCAAGTAGGTCACATTGTTGTGCGATGTCGAATTGACGATCGCGTGATATCGGCCGATTCGCTCCCGCCATCCTCTCCACCGATTCTCCGCCGCATGCTGCGGTGCGGGCTCCAACCAAAGCCGCGCGCGCGCGGTTTGAGCGGCTTGACTCGGAGGAGCATTTCCCGAATGAAAGACGTCGGTATCAGACATGCTGCCGCGCAACTCTCGCTGGGCTTTGTGAATTTCCGATCGGGCATTCTGCCGGCGTTGCCGAACTTCCACGGCTCTTTCCGATGCAGCCCAGGCAATTCGTGACCGTGGCTCTGTTGCTCTGGCTGCTGGGCGCCGCCTTGCGCCTCACCGTGCTGGCGGTGCCGCCGCTCATTCCCGTCATTCAAGCCGATCTGCATCTTTCGGGGACCGAAGTCGGGCTCCTGGCCGGCCTGCCGGTCATCCTGTTCGCGGTTGCGGCGCTGCCCGGATCGATGCTGATCGCCCGGTTCGGGGCCTTGCGGACGCTTCTGTTCGGGCTGTTGCTCACCGCGGCGGGCGGCGGCCTGCGCGGCTCGGCCGCAACGGCTGCGGCACTCTACGTCGCCACGATCGCGATGGCGGCCGGCATCGCCGTCATGCAGCCGGCCATGGCGGCGATCGTCCGCAAATGGCTGCCGCTTCGCATCGGATTCGGCACGGCCTTGTATACGTTCGGTTTGATCGTGGGCGAGATCGCGCCGGTCGCCCTGACGATCCCGTTGGTGCTTCCGCTGGTGCACGGCAGCTGGCGGCTGGGGCTGGCCGCCTGGTCGCTTCCCGTCCTCGCCATCGCGATCTTGACGGCGGCGCTGGCACCGCGCTCCCGCCGGCGCGGCGGCGGCGGCGGCGCGCGCGTTGTCGCCGAACAATGGTGGCCCGACTGGAGAGACCCCTCGGTCTGGCGCCTCGGGCTCATCTTCGCCAGCATCAACAGCGTCTATTTCGGCACCAACGCCTTTCTGCCCGCGCTTCTCAGCGGTGCCGGCCATTCCGATCTGATCAGCGGCGCATTGACGGCGCTCAACTTCGGCCAGCTCCCCGCCTCGGCCCTGATGGTCGTGGCGGCCCAACGCATCGAACGCCGGGTCTGGCCCTATGTCGCCGTCGGCTGTTTGATCTTGCTGGCCTTGTTCGGCGTCGTCTCGAGCGCCGGTCCATGGACGCCGTTCTGGGCCGGGGCGCTGGGCTTGTGCTTCGGCATCGCGCTTCCGCTCGGCCTGGCGCTTCCGCCGCTGCTGGTGGCGCCGCCGGACCTGGCGCGCACGTCGGCGGCCATGTTCACGATCAGCTACGCGCTGGCGATGGCGATTTCGGTCGCCGGCGGCGCGATGTGGGATTTCACCGGACACCCGGCGTTCGCGTTCCTGCCGATCGGGCTGATCGTCCTGCCGCTGGTGCTGCTCACGCCGACGATCCGCTTCCACCGCAGTTAGCCGGGGCGGGGAGTGCACAGCGCACGCGCAGGCGCAAAAAGACGGGCGGCTTGTGGCCGCCCGCCGCCCTGGCCGAGCTCACGCGCCCGGCTCAGTACCAATGGTGGTGCCAGTGATGCCGATGATGCCGATGCCAGCGCCAGCCCGGCCCATAGCCATATCCGTAGTAATGCCGGTAGCACGGATACCATCCCCATCCATGCCAGCCGTACCGCCAGCAGGCCGCCTTATCGACCGGATTGATGGTGTCGAACGCGCCGCGGATGCCTTCAGGGCCGCCTACGGTCATGGCGCCCGCGGGACTGGACATCGTCACGCCGGCGGTCAGCATTGCCGCCGCGGCAGTCAGGGCGAGAACACTCTTTCGCATGTGCGTCTCCTCCGATTGATTGCTGCGCGTTGCCAACTCTGTTCGGCATAATCCGGTTCCACTACGAGGCTTTGAAGACCTGAGACAAACTTCAGCGGTGCGGTCGCCGTCTGAACAAATGTTCAGGAAATTCGTCGCCCGCAAATCTGCTCTGCGCTTCGCCGATTGCGGCCCGCACCACTCTCGGCCGCTGCGCTTGCGACTGTGTTGCCGACTTGTGCCGCCGGCCTATGGTGGAGGACGAATGGAGGAGCCCATGTCGCATTCGAGCTATCGCACGGCGTTGATCGTGGGCGCGGGGTCGGGGCTGAGCGCTTCGATCGCGCGCGCATTCGCCAAGGCGGACATGAGCGTTGCCCTGGCCGCGCGCACCGTCGCGGACCTCGCGCCGGTGGCGGCGGAAACCGGCGCCAAGCTGTTCGCCTGCGATGCGACCGACCGCGATCAGGTGACGAAACTGTTCGCCGGGGTGAGCGAATCGATCGGCGCGCCCGAGGCCGTGGTCTACAACGCCAGCTATCGCGTCCGCGGGGCGTTCACCGAGCTCGATCCGGCCGAGGTGGAGAAAGCGTGGGCCGTTTCGGCGTTCGGCGGCTTCCTGGTCGCGCAGGAGGCGGCGCGCCACATGCTGCCGCGCGCGCACGGCGCGATCCTGTTCACCGGCGCCTCGGCGAGCGTCAAGGGTTACGCGCAATCCGCCCCCTTCGCCATGGGCAAGTTCGCGTTGCGCGGGCTGGCGCAGAGCATGGCCCGCGAGCTTGCGCCTCGGGGCATCCATGTCGCGCATTTCATCATCGACGGCGGCATCGGCAGCTCGCGCCGGACGCAGCCGGTCGATGCGCCGGATTCGCTGCTCGATCCCGATGCGATCGCCGCGAGCTATCTCCATGTCCTGCAGCAGCCGAGGAGCGCCTGGACCTGGGAGATGGAGCTGCGGCCCTGGGTGGAGAAATTTTAGAAACCGGCTGCGACAGGCGGAGGCGCTAGGCGGCGGCTGCGAGCTCGAGCGGCTCGAGCTCGCCCAGCATCGCGGGAAGCAGCTCGGACACGGTCGGGTGAATGTGCATCGCCCGCTGCATGACGGTATAGGGCACGCTGGCGTACATGAGATCGAGAATGGAGTGAACCACCTCGTCGCCGCCGGTGCCGAGCAGCGCCGCACCCAAGATGCGCCGGTCCCCCGCATCGACCAGGATCTTGATGAAACCCTGCGTTTCGCCCTTTTCGACCGCACGGCCGACCCGGCTCATGGGGCGTTTGGCGATCAGCGCCGGCTTGTTCCGCTGCCGGACTTCACGCTCCGTCATGCCGGCTCGTCCCAGCGGCGGGTCCGTATAGAGCGCATAAGCCGGGATGCGCTCCGATAGGCGGCGGGGGTCGCGGTCCAGAAGGTTGGCCGCGACGATCTCGAAATCGTTGTAGGAGGTGTGAGTGAAGGCGCCTTTGCCGTTGCAATCGCCTAGCGCCCAGATGCCCGGGACACTGGTGCGCAATTGATCGTCCACCTGGATGTAACTGCGCTTGTCGACCGCGACTCCGGCCTGCTCCAGCCCGAGGTCGTCCGTGTTCGGGCGGCGCCCGACCGCCAGCAACAAGTGCGAGCCCGTGATTTTCGATGAGTGTCCCGCGCAATCGACCGCAAGCGAAATGTCCTTGTCGCCACCGCTTACGCGGAGGCACTTGGCATTGGTCCGGATATCGATGCCCTCCTGCTGCAGGATGTCTGCCACGCCGGCGGAGACATCCGCGTCTTCCCGCGCGATCAGCCGCGACTCCATCTCGACGACGGTCACGGCGCTGCCGAACCGGTGATACATCTGCGCGAACTCGAGCCCGATGTAGCTGCCCCCGATGACCACCAGATGCTCGGGCAGGAAGTCCACGTCCATGATCGAGCTGTTCGTCAGATACGGCACGTGTTTCAGGTCGGGAAGCGGCGGGACAAACGCTCGGCCGCCGACATTGATGAAGATGTTTGCGGCCCTGAGCACCTCGGCTCCGACCGCAACTTCCCGAGCCGATAGGAAACGCGCGTGACCCTGGTAAACGGTGCAGGACTTGAGACCGTTGAGCCATTGCTCCACCCCCATTCGCGACCGTCCCGAGACCGCATCCTTGCGGGCCTTCACGGCCTTCATGTCGACGCCGACATCGCCCTGCAATCGGATGCCGAACTCGCCGGCGCGACGCGCCATCCTGGCCGCATAGGCGCTGGCGACCATAGTCTTGGTCGGGATGCAGCCGGTGTTCACGCAGGTTCCGCCGAACGCCTTGCGTTCGATGACGGCGACCTTCATGCCCGCGCCGGAGAGCCGCGCGGCCAGAGGCGGTCCGGCCTGTCCGGTCCCGATGATGATCGCGTCGAATCGCGGCATGTTTCTACCTCGCATTTGCCATGTGTGTTCCGTAGGCCGGCGACAACCCGGCTCATTCGGTCGGCGCCGCTTCCAGCGGCATCGGCTGGTGGAGAATGACGCCTTCCAGCGGGTCGAACTCGCCCTCCCACGGGGCCTTGGCGATGGCCCTGCGCGTGTCGGCATATCCGGCGTCCCAGCGCATGCGGATGCCCGATGCGCTGAAATCGATGTCCTTGGTATGATCCTCGTTCTCGAGGCGAGGCGCCAACAGCCGCACGACGTGCATTTGCGTGACGCAACCGTAGCCGGCGAGCTCGCGGACCTCCGGGCTGTTGCGCTCCTTTTCCGGCAAATGCTTGACCAGCTGCGAGACGACGTGCCGCAAGCGGTGCACCTGCAGTTGGCGCACGATGTGACTTGCGACGCGGCTCGAGTACTGAATGTCCTTCTGGCGATGCAGCACTTCCCACATCGTCTCCGGTGCCCGTCCCGTCGGATTCCACAGGTGAACCGCGAAGATCAGCGAATTCCGGCGCGGATTGTCGTCGAAGATCGCCTCGGTTGGCGTGTTCGAAAGGATGCCGCCGTCCCAATAATAGTCGTCACCGATGCGGATCGCCGGGAAAGCCGGGGGCAGCGCGCCGGACGCCATGATATGTTTCACCGTGATCTCGGTGTCGCGGCCGTCGAAATAGTGCATCTCGCTGGTGCGCACGTTGGCGGCACCGACCGTGAGCCGGGGCGTGCAGCGGTTCAACACGGAGCAATCGACCAGCTCGTTGAGCGTCGCTTCGAGCGGGGCGGTCGAATAATATCCGGCCTTTTCCGTGCCCAGGTGAACGTGCGTTCCCCAGAACGCCAGCGGATTGGGTTCGAAGAATCCCGGGATGCCGCCGACCATGGTGGTGAAGTTCGAGAGTGCATCGAGGGTTCCGCGCCACGGAGAAGCAAAATCGAAGATCTCGCGGCGCTCGACCCGGTGCCAGAATTCTTTGAGTCTGGGCAGCCGGTCCTTCACCTCGTTGCCGGCGATGATCCCGGCGTTGATGGCGCCGATCGAGGTGCCGATGACCCAATCCGGCTCGATGCGGGCCTCGTGCAGCGCCTGATAAACGCCGGCCTGGTAGGCTCCGAGCGCGCCGCCGCCCTGCAGCACCAGCACGATCTGACCGGGTCCGCTCGCGGCCTTCTCGCGTTTGCGCATGTTGTCCGGCTCGGCAGCGATGATTTTTTGCACGATCGTCATGTCACGTCTCCGGGGTTCACGCGGCCGACGCCATCGCGGGCACGGCCGGCATTTTCAAGCGAACGGCGAGCACCGCGGCCACGATCAGCGACAGACCGATGCCGGCGACACAGGCGGCCCATCCGAAGCGATCGAAGACTTGCCCGAGCACCGCGCTGCCGACGAGACCCCCGAAGAAATAGCACGCCAGATAGATGCCGCTCGCCGAGCCGCGGTCAGTGGTTGCGGCGCGGCCGACGAATCCGGTGGCAGTGGCTTGCGCGAAGAACGTTCCGATCCCGACCAGCACCAGGCCGGTCAGCACGGCGGACAGACGCGGCATCAGCAAGAGCGGAAGTCCAATGCCGGCAACGGCGAGCGCACACCAGAACGTCGGCCTGGTGCCGAAGCGTTGCACGAATTGTCCGGCCACCGGCGTGGTGAAGATCGACGGCAGGAACACGAAGTACACGAAGCCGAGCGCCATCGGCCCCACCGCGTAAGGCTCGCGGACGAGCACGAAATTGACATAGGTGAACGTGCCGATGAAGGCGAACAGGATCAGAAACCCGATGGCGAAGCTTGCCCGTAGCTGCGCGTTGCGCAGGTGCACGCCCCAGATTGCAAACGGCGAGCTCGGTATCGGCTCCACCGCGTCCATCGGCTTGGTGCGACTGATCGTGAAATACACCAAAACCGCGCCCGCGAGATTGAGCGCGGCGAACACGTAGAAATTCGTCGCCAGGCCCAGGTGGTCGGCGACCGCGGCGGAGACCAGCCGCCCGATGAGATTGCTGGCAACGTTGCCGGTGATGTAGGCCGCGAACGCGCCGCCGGTGTCCTCGGCGCTGCAGGCTTCGCCCAAATATGCCAGCGTCAGTGCGAAAGCCGTGGCCATAAACACGCCTTGCACGATGCGCAGCAGTGCGAAGGTCGTGAGGTCGGGCGCCGACGCGAGCAGCGCGGTCGGGATAGACAGCAGCGTCAGGCTGAGCAGGATCCCGAGCCGCCGGTCGATCCTGCGGCTGAAGAATGCGACCGCCAAGCCGGCGATTGCCATTCCCAGCGTGCTGGCGTTCACCGCCAGACCCATGGCGGCAGGCGTGACGTGATAGGCCTTCGTCAGCGAGGGAAGGATCGCCTGGGTCGCGAACAGATCCACCACGGTGAGGAATGCGGTCAGTCCGATCACCAGCGTGCGCCGGACCACGTGAGAGGCATGGACATGCATGGCCATCTCGGGCGAAGCCGCCGCGTGGAACACTTGCGTCATGGTCGTTTCCCCTGCTTTGGGCCGTCGTGCGTGACGCCTCACGGGCGAGGCGTCACACCGCGACGGCGATCACATGTTCTTGTCGGACTTGTCGTGCAGGAGGTCCGCCGAGAGCAAGACGACGGTCTTGTCGCCATTGTTCTTCCACCAATGCGAGGTCGTGTGGATCTCGCGCGCGACGTCGCCCGCCTTGTGCAAGATCGGAACCGCGCACGTGCTGGCGTATTCGACGATCTCGCCTTCGATGATGTAGATGATCGCCGGCCGGTCGCCGTGGCTGTGCCAGGGGACGACGCCGCCCGGCTGGATCACGAGCTTGCGCAGGCGAAGCTGTCGATCCTGGATTTTCGTCGGTTCATCGGCGAGATTGATCGCGGCCAGCACGTTGTCGCTGACGCCCTTGGCGGGAGTCGTGTCCATCTTCATCACATCGATGCCGCGCTTGTCGGCGGGGCACTCGCCGGGTGCCCGCGACGATGCCGGCCGCGAACAGGCTGTGCCGGATTGCCCGGCCAGTGGTTGGGTAAATCATGGCTTGTCTCCGTCTGCTTCGGCCGGGATCGAAGGATCTCGGCAATGGCAAGCGGAGTCTCGGGGAAGCGGTGGCCAAACGGAAATACCGGATGGCTTCCAAGTTCATAGCAGCCGGCTATTTCCGCCGCCCTGGGATCGGGCGGGTAAGGTCGGCAGGCCAGCGATTCTTCCGCCGTCATAGACCCGCGCTATGGAGTCCATCGGCGAATGATATTTCAGCCCTTGACATTCTCCGGGTTTGATAGGACTGCGCTCGCGCGACTGGCTTTTCGATCAACTGATGGGAACCGACCATGTCCTGCAAGACCTCTATGACCTCGCTGGCGCTCGCCGGCGCTTTGACCACGGCGCTTGCCACCGTGGCTGGTCCGGGATCGGCCGCGCCAAAACCGCCGGAGCCGACCAAGGACAAGTGCTTCGGCATCGCGCTCAAGGGCGACAACGATTGTGCCGCCGGTCCGGGCACGACCTGCGCCGGAACCGCCACGGCCGATTATCAGGGCAATGCCTGGAAATACGTCACCAAGGGCACTTGCGACTCGATCCAGACGCCCTTGGGCAACGGTTCGCTGCAGCCGATTAAACGCTCCTGATCGCAGCACGCCACCCACTGAGGCCGGCAGCCCCACCCCGTCGCCGGTCCAGCACGGAGCCGGCGTTCTCCCCGATGCCGGCCCCGCCCAATGAGGCGAGACGCCATGCACGAGATGTACCGGAGTGACGCGGTCACGCTCGCGGCCTTCAATCCGGCGCTGGCCGGCGCGGGCCTCAAGCACGAGCACGCGCAAGCCATCTTCTCGGGCGTGCGCGCGGCCGATTTCTTCGAGGTGCATGCCGAGAACTACATGGGCGACGGCGGTCCGCCGCATCGCCTGCTTGCCGAGATCCGCGCGTCCTATCCGGTCTCGATCCACGGCGTCGGCCTGTCGATCGGGGCGGCCCGGCCGCTCGACCGCGCCCACCTCGACAGGCTGAAGAAACTCGTCGACCGCTATCAGCCGTTCCTGTTCTCGGAACATCTGGCGTGGTCGAGCCATGCCGAAATCTTCCTCAACGATCTCCTGCCGGTCCCCTACAACGAGGAGACGCTGAGTCGAGTTTGCGAGCACATCGATGAAGTGCAGGACACTCTCGGCATGCGCATGTTGCTCGAGAATCCCTCGACCTACGTCGCCTTCGCGAACGCCACCATGAGCGAGATCGAATTCCTGGACCAGGCGGTCCGGCGCACCGGATGTGGCCTTCTGCTCGACGTCAACAATGTCTACGTATCCGCGATTAACCAAGGCTTCGAGCCGAGCGCCTATGTCGAAGCGTTTCCGGTCGAGAACGTCGGCGAGATGCATCTCGGGGGTTTCGCCGAGGATACGGACGAGGAGGGCGCGCGGCTGTTGATCGATGATCACGGCGCCGCAGTCGCAGAGACGGTGTGGTCGCTGTATCGCCGCACGTTGGCCCGCAGCGGACCGGTCCCGACGCTGATCGAGTGGGACAACAACGTGCCGGCCTTTTCAGTGCTGGCCGCCGAGGTGGCAAGAGCGAAGTCCGCGCTCATCACCGAGGCGAACCGTCCGCTGCTTCGCAACGCGGCGTGATGCTCGCCATGGTCGCCGCGAACGATCTTGCCGCGGTCCAGCGTGAATTCGCCGCGGCGCTGCTCGATCCGGCCGCGCCGGTTCCCTCGCCGCTGCGGAGGAACGGCGAGAAGGCGCCGCAGAAGCGCTTTGCCGTACACCGCAACAATATGATCGCAAGCTTGGTCGCGGCGCTCGCTGCGCGCTTCCCCGTCGTTCACCAGTTGGTCGGCGACGAATTCTTCCGTGCGATGGCGCGCCTCTATGTGACCGATGAGCCGCCGCGCTCGCCGGTGCTGTTGCGGTACGGCGATAGATTCCCGGATTTCGTCGAGAATTTCGCTCCGGCGGCTTCAATCGAGTACCTTGCCGACGTCGCGAGGCTGGAGCTCGCCCGTGGGCGTGCCTATCACGCCGCCGATGCCGCGCCGATCGATCGCGGCGCTTTCACGTCCCTGCGGCCCGACGAGCTTGCGGGCTTGCGCATTGCCCTTCACCCCTCGGTGTCGCTCGTGGGATCGCAGTTTCCGATCGTCTCGATTTGGGAGGTGCACCGGACCGCACAGCTGGCTCCGATCCGCGAATGGGTGCCGGAGAGTGCATTGGTGGCAAGGCCTAGTCTCGACGTCGAAGTTTGGCGACTGCCCGCGGGCGGTTACGTTTTCCTCGGCAGCCTGTCGCAAGGCATGGCGATGGCGGCGGCAGCGGAATGCGCGGCGGCAGCGACGGGAGAGTTCGATGTGGCCGAAAATCTCGCCGTCCTTCTGCGCGCGAATGTCGTTATTGCGCTGCAATAGGGCTCTGCTGCGGCTTGCTGGCAGAGCGCATGCGGCCCCAGGCGAGGTGATCGAGCGAAAGGATACCCGATCCCTGGGCGATGATCGGCAACAGCAAGCCGATCCAGAGGATGTGCTGGGGCCACCCGCTCGGGTAGACGAACAGCTGGATCACCATCGTCATGCCCAGCAGCCCGAGCGCCGAGAGCCGCGAGGCGAACCCCAGCACCAGCAGCACGGGAAATACATGCTCCGCGATCGTCGACATATAGGCAGCGAGGTCGGGAGGGAGCAGCGGGACCCGGTACTCCTCGCGAAACAGCGCGAAGGTCTCTTCGCGAATTGAGAAGCCATGGACCTTGGTGCGGCCGGAGCGCCAGAACACGCTCGCGACCGCAAATCGCGAGACGAGTGCCAAGAGGCTATAGGGGATCCGTTCCGCAAGCGAACGTCCGCGCTCGAGGAACCGCGTCAACGACATCCGATTGTTCCTCGCATTTCGATTCAGGGCCTGGCGAAGCCGCGCTATCAAGCTTCGTCATTCAATCGCGCGTGAAACCGCTTTCGAAATATCGATTGGCGATGAAACCGATAGCGGCGCTCTATTGCGGTTCCTGTGGACCTCGCGGCTCGAACCGGCCATATGGTTAGTTGTTCGCCAGGGAAAGCCCGAATCATGCGCATCGGCGTCCGTTTGGCCATCTCCGCTCTGGTCCTCGCCTCCATCCTGGTCAGCGTCGGAGCGGTCCACGGGCTCTGGTGGCGTACGGCGGAAGCGAACAGTCGCGAGCTGGCCTCGACCATCAACCAGCAGATCGTGGCCGCCGTCGAGAAGGAGATTGCCGCCCTCGACACGGCGGCGCGCTCGGCGCATGCGGCGATTCGCACGCTGTTCTTCCAGAACGTGCTCGAGGTGAGGGAAGCCGACAAGCGCGAGTTCGTGTTCCTCTCGCAGCTGCAATCACAGCCGGCGCTTTCCTGGGTAGCGTTCGGCCTGCCCGACGGGACGTTCTCGGCCGCCCACAAGCTCGGCGACGAATATCTGGAGATGATGGAGGTCTCTCAGGTCGACGGCGTTCTCAAGCGCCGGATCGACAAGTATCTTGTGGTGGTCGGGGACATCGAATTCCAGCAGCGCACGTTCGAGCCGAGCAGCTACAAGGTCACCGAGCAGGAATGGTTCAAATCGGCAATTGCCGCTGACGCGCCGCAATGGTTCGACGTCTCGAATCACCCCAACGGCGTGCATCCGGCGATCGCTTTCGCCGGGCCGATCGACGTCTACCAACAGCGGCAGGGAGTGCTTGCAGTTGTCATCGAGCACGCGCGCCTCTCGCGCTTCCTGTCCGAGCTCGCCGTCGGGAAGACCGGCGCCGCGTTCATCCTGGGACCAGGCGCGAGCACGATCGCCGTGCCCGATCCGGAAGCCGACGAACTCAGAATACAGCATGTGTCCGGGCAACCTCTGCTCGAGGTCGCCCGGCTCGCCGCGGGAAAATCCAATCCGGCGCCGGGCGAGCCGCACATGCGCGAGATGCGCGAGGTGATGTCGGGGGAACCCTACGCGGTCACCCTGACCCCGCTGGCATTTCCGGGCTGGACGCTCGCGACCGTGATTCCGGAACAGGAGTTTCTCGGCCCGGTACAACAGACCACGCGGCGGCTGCTGATCGGACTTGCCGTGCTGGTCGTCGCGGCCGGCTTACTCTCTGCCTGGCTCGCCCGCAGGATCATCGGGGGGCCGCTGGTGAAAGTCGCGGCCGAGCTCCGCCACGTGGAACGGTTTGAGCTCGATCGCGTGCGGCGGCATCCCTCGCGGCTCCTCGAGATCGCGAACCTGTCGGCGGCGATCGCCGACATGGCGAACGGGCTCGCCGCGTTCGGCAAATATCTGCCGGGCGACATCGTTCGCACCCTCACTGCGCACGGCGTGGAAGCCCGGCCGGGCGGCTCGATCCGGCCAATGACCGTGCTGTTTGCGGATATCGCCGGCTTCACCGGGCTTTCCGAACGGCTCGGCGACCGCATCGTGCCGCTGCTCGGAAAATATTTCGATTGCATGTCGCGCGAGATCCACGCCAACGCCGGCACCATCGACAAGTTCATCGGCGATGCGGTGATGGCGTTCTGGGGCGCTCCCGCGCCCAATCCCGATCACGCGCTCGGCGCCTGCCGCGCGGCACTCGCCTGCCAACGTGCCCTCCGCATGGCGGGCTTGACCGACGACAACGGCCGGCCGCTCGGCGTGCGCATCGGCATCAATTCCGGCAGCGTCCTGGTCGGCAACATCGGGTCCGAAGTCCGGCTCAATTATACGGTGATCGGCGATGCCGTGAACGTCGCGAGCCGACTGGAGGGCGTCAACAAGCAATACGGCACCCAGATCATCATCGGGGAGGAAACGCGGCGCCTCGCCGGCGATCGCATCCGAGTTCGCGAGCTGGACCGGCTCGCGGTCTACGGACGTGCCGCGGGGCTGCAGATCTACGAGCTGCTCGGGATCGCGCAGGATGGGATGCCACAGCCGAGCTGGGTGTCCTTGTACGAGACGGGCCTCGAGGCGTACCGCGCCCGGAATTTCGCCGCCGCCATGGGATTCTTCCAGATGGTGCTGGTCGCCCGCGAAGGGGATCAGCCGTCGCTTGTCATGATCGAACGCTGCCGCCGCTTCCTCGATGCGCCGCCACAGGACGGTTGGGAAGCAACGACCGCGATGGAGACCAAGTAGCCCGGGTTTGACAGGACTGCGCTCGCGCTACGCAAGTCTGCTGTCCGCCTCCGCGATAGACCGCGCGTATCGAGGCCATAGGGATTTGGCATTTCCGCGCGTCGACGTTCTTCGCGAGAATTGGCCAACTCCCAACGCGAAGATCAGGAGAGCCCGATGGCCCAGGACGATTCCCGCAAGCAACGTCGGCGCGTCGTCGTCATCGGCGCAGGATTCGCCGGCCTTTCCGCCGCAAAGGCGCTGCGGAATGCCCCGTTCGACGTGATCGTGATCGACCGGCACAATTATCATCTGTTTCAGCCGCTGCTCTACCAAGTGGCCACCGCCGGCCTGTCGCGACCAGAAGAACACCACCGTGATCCTGGCCCGGGTTTCGCATATCGACCTCGAACGAAACGAGGTCGGAGCGGAAGGGCTTCGCATCGATTTCGATCATCTGATCGTCGCGACAGGCGCCCAGCATGCTTATTTCGGCCACCAGGATTGGGCCGCGTATGCGCCGGGCCTGAAAACGATCGACGACGCTACCTATCTTCGACGCCGCATCCTGCTGGCCTTCGAGAAGGCCGAGACGGAGCCGGTCGCCGCCGAACGACGTCGGCTGCTCAATTTTGTCGTCGTAGGCGGGGGGCCGACCGGCGTGGAAATGGCAGGCGCCATCGCCGAGCTGGCGAAACGGGCGCTGGCCATGGACTTTCGCTCGATCGATCCGAGATGCGCCCGCATCATTCTGGTGGAAGCCGGGCCGCGGCTGCTTCCTTCCTTCGATCCGTCGCTCTCGGAGGCGGCGCGGCATTCGCTCGAGCAGCTCGGCGTCGAGGTGCACCTCGGCGCCGCGGTGATCGATTGCGACTGCCAGGGCGTCTCGCTCGGCGGCGAACGCATCGAGGCGCGCACCGTGATATGGGCCGCGGGCGTCATGGCGTCGCCGGCAGGGGATTGGCTCGGCGCGCAGACCGATCGCGCCGGCCGGGTGAAGGTTGTGGCCGATCTCTCGCTGCCCGGCCATCCCGACGTGTTCGTGATCGGCGACACCGCGTTCGCCCTGGACGAGCACGGCAAGCCGTTTCCGGGCGTTGCTCCAGTCGCCAAGCAGCAGGGCCAATACGTCGCCGATCTTTTGATGGCGCGCGCCCGAGGAAACGAAATGCCGCCGTTCCGCTACCGCGACTTCGGCGCGATGGCCACGATCGGCCGCAAGCGCGCCGTCGCCCAGATCGGCCGGCTCAAGCTCAGCGGCTTTCTGGCATGGGTGCTATGGAGCGTCGCCCACATCTATTTCCTCATCGGATTCCGCAATCGCCTCGCCGTGGCGACCAACTGGGCGTGGAATTACCTGACGTTCCAGCGGGGCACCCGCCTCATCACCGGCATTTCCGGCGCGCGGATGCAAGATATGACGCCGGATGGCGAGATGCCTGAATCGGCGCGAGTGCGCGAAGTGGCGTAATCGAATTTAGTCGAGTGCCTCCGGTTCGAAGCCGCGTTTCGCGCTCGCCATGCGCACTGCGAGTGCCGGCTGCCCGAGCCATTCGGTCCGCATCGCTTCGCGAACGAAGGCGCCGACCGCCGGCGAATGCGGCCGTCCGCGAACGGTGACGAGATTCACCTCGCGCCAGAATTCCGGCTCGATCAGGGGACGGGCGACCACGCCGCCCTGCGGGATGGAAAATTCCGGCATGAAACCGAACCCGAGGCCTGCCGCGATCATGGCCAGGATCCAATCGTCGCGGTCGCTGCGGTAGACGGTTTCGCAAACGGCGCCGCGTTCGCGAAAGATCGGGCCGGCGTAGCCGTTGAATTCGCAATTGGTACGATTGAGGTAGCGCTCCCCGTTCAAATCCTTGACGCGGATCGCGTTCCGCGAGGTGAGCGGATGACTGGGAGGAACCACGATCATGTATTGCTCGCGGAACAGCGGCAGGTAGTGCAGCCGCTCGTCGTGCTCGCGGCCGGGCACGCAATAGATGCCCACCTCCAAGTCGCCGCCGATCAACCGTTCCTCCAGGGCCGGGGCGCTGGCGTCGAACAGCTGCAGCTCGATTCCCTCGTGACGGGACTGCACGGCAGCAATCAGCTCGACGAGCTGCGTGGGCGCGATCGTGCACATCACTCCGAGCTTGAGCTTGGTGTGTTTCAGCTTCGTGAAATCGAGCGCCTGCTGTTTGACGGTCTGCGTCTGCTCGTACATCTGCGTAAGGTACGGCAGCACCATGTTGCCGAGCTCGGAGAGATGCGTGCGCGAGCGTTCACGGTGGAACAGCGGTCCGCCGAGTTCCTCCTCGAGTAGCTTGATCGCGCGGGTCAGCGAGGGCTGCGCAACGTTGCACCGCTCTGCCGCGCGGGTGAAATTCAGCTCTCTCGCGACCGCTATAAAATAGCGGATTTGATGCATTTCCATCGCAGCTGCCCTGCCGCTAGCCGGCGGCGACGCGCTGCGGCTTCCTGCCCGCCGCGGGCGGAGCCTTCGCCACGACCGGAAGCTCGCGCCGACGCGAGACGATGGCCGGCTCGCCGAACCATTGGACCCGCATCGCTTCGCGGACCAGCGCGCCGACCGCGGGGGAATGCGGGCGACCCCGCACGGTCGCCAGATGGACCTCGCGCCAGAATTCCGGCTCGGTGATCGGGATGCCGGCGACCCCCGGATGATTGACGGAGTGCTTGGGCATGAAGCCCCAGCCGAGCCCCGACGCGATCATCGCCAGCGTCCAGTCGTCGCGGTCGCTCCAATACACCGGCTTGCAAGTGACCTGCTGCTGCTGGAATGCCTTGTCGGCATAGCCGGCGAACTCGCAATTCATGCGGTGGATGTAGCACTCGCCGTCGAGGTCTTTGACGCGAATGGTTTTCTGCTTGGCCAGCCGATGCCGGGGATTGATCGCGATGACGATCTGCTCGCGGAACAGCGGCATCACGTGTAGGCGCGGATCGGGTTCCTGGCCGGGGATGCAATAGATCGCCACCTCGAGCGCGCCCTCGATGAGCCGCTCCTGCAGGTCCCATGCGTTGGCATCGGAGAGCTGCAGCTCGACCCCGGGGTGATGCCGTTGGATCGATCCGATCAGGTCGATGATCTGATCCGGAGCGATCGTGCACATGATGCCCAGCTTGAGTATCGTTTTCTTCAGACCGACGAAATCCTTCGCCAGGCGTTTCGCCTGATGCGACTCGTCATAGATCTGCTGGAGATGCGGCTGCACCATCGTGCCGAGCTCGGAGAGGTGGGTGTTCGCCCGCTCGCGATGGAACAGCAGGCCGCCGAGCTCCTCTTCCAGCAGCTTGATCGCCCGCGTCAGCGACGGCTGGGAGACGTTGCACTTCTCGGCGGCCTTGGTGAAGTTCAATTGATCCGCGACGGCCAGGAAATAACGGATCTGATGCATCTCCATAGCGGCCCCCTATCGAGTCGTTAGCCAACCGGCATTTCAGATCCTTGCCCCGTTCCGGCAGAGTCCGTGTGACGGCGCGATTGGGTCGCGCACCCAGGGAGGCTTTCGGCCATGAACATCCCCGTGATGCAGCGCAACATTATGACCTCACGCATGCTCGAAGGCAAAGTATCTCTGGTAACGGGATCGACGAGCGGCATCGGGCTGGGCATCGCCTGCGCGCTCGCGGCGGCCGGTTCCTCCATCGTCCTCAATGGGTTCGGCAATCCGCAGGAGATCGCGGCGACCCGATCGCGGCTCGGCTCGGAATTCAAGGTCGGGGTCGATTACTCGCCGGCCGACATGTCGAAGCCCGAGGCGATCCGGGACATGGTCGACGGCATCCTCAAGTCCTCCGGCCGCCTCGATGTCGTGGTCAACAACGCCGGGATCCAGCATGTCGCCCCGATCCAGGAGTTCCCGGTCGAGAAGTGGCAGCTGATTCTCGCCATCAATCTGTCCTCGGCGTTCCACACCACGCGTTGCGCGCTGCCCTCGATGCGCGAGCACGGCTGGGGACGCATCATCAACATCGCCTCGGCGCACGGGCTGGTCGCCTCGCCGTTCAAGTCGGCCTATGTGGCCGCGAAGCACGGGCTTATCGGCCTCACCAAGGTAACCGCGCTGGAAACGGCGGAGGACGGCATCACCTGCAACGCGATCTGCCCCGGCTACGTGTTCACGCCGCTCGTCGAAGCGCAGATCGAGGCGCAGGCCAAGACCCACAACATCCCTCGGGAGCAGGTGGTGCGCGACGTGCTCCTGGCGCAGCAGCCGAACAAGAAGTTCGCGACGGTCGAAGAGATTGGCGCGGTCGCCGTGTTCCTGGCGAGCGACGCCGCGACCTCGATCACCGGGATCGCACTGCCCGTCGACGGAGGCTGGACGGCGCACTGAGGTGGCGGTCGGCGTCTCCGCGCGCATCACGTTGCGCTGCCCTGCGCTCGACAGGGTCCCTCGTCAGCGTAAATCCATCCCCGTTCCGTTCGTGGAATCCAGCAACAAACGAGGCGGTCGGACCGGCCGACCGCCTCGGATGTTCAACAGCCATGCTGCGCTCGGCGGCCAGGTTCATCGCGAGCCGTGCGCCTCGCCGATGATCGGCGGAGCGTGGTTCGTCCGTTGACGCTTTCCCTTGGTCACCGAGTAGCCGTATCCAGGAACGGGGTGAGCGGTTTGGACAGCGGTGGGCGGCGGCCACGGAGCGCTCACGGCAGCCGAGGCCGAAGAAGCGGCGCCCGTGCCGAGCGCGATCAGCAGCGCCATTGCGATCTTGTTGGACATGATTGTTCTCCATTCTTTCAGTCGATCGGAGCACAACGCCCCGTCAATTGCCGAGAGTATACGTTTGGCGATGCACAACGAAAATATCGGCTTGCTTCCGATTCCATAGCCCCCGCCTATTTGGCGCCGATCGACAAGGCACGACCCGCCACTAAGGACGATCGAAAATCGCCATTCGTGGTGATGTATCGGTCAGCCGAGCTTCTCGTACGCCGTTTCGCGTAAACCAACGATCACCGCGCCCGAGACGACTGCGGCAGCGATGACGTAGTAGGTCGGCGAGATCGGCGATCCGGTTTTCTCGATCAACCAAGTGGCGATGAACGGCGCAAAGCCGCCGAAGATCGCTACGGCGGTGCCGTTTGCAATGGACAGGAACGTGGTCCGGCCCCGCGTGGGGAAGATTTCGGCGATTGCCGCGGCCCCCGGCCCGGAATAGAGCGCGATCGCCAGCCCCACGAGCAGCTGCATCGACAAAATGCTGATGAACGAAACGCCGCCGAGCATCGCGGTGAAGACCGGATAGGGCAGCACCACGAAGGCGATACAGCTGGCGATGAGCAGCGGCTTGCGCCCGACGCGATCCGATAGCAGTCCGAAGGGAGGAATCGCGCCCATCAGCAGCAACAGCCCGGCGGTGTTCGACCACAGCGCGGCCGCACTGCTGAGCCCGGCATACTTCTGGGTGAATGTCGGCATGTAGGCGAGAAAAATGTAGAATTGGACCGCCCAAACGATCATGAAGCCAAACGCCTGAGCGGTCTCGACGATCGGCAGCGGCCGAGCGCCGGATGCGGATTGCTCGGCTGCTACCCGCCGGTAGATCGGTGAATCCTCCACATTGCGGCGCATGTATATTCCGACGAGCGCCACCATGCTCCCAATGAGAAATGGGACGCGCCAGCCCCACGCTTGCATCGTGTCCGTGGCGAGCACGGTATTGAGCAGGGCCGCGATGCCGGAACCGAGCAACAGGCCCGCTAAATTGCCCCATTCGCCGCCAACCGAGAACCCCTGCATCAGTCGCGCCAGCACCAGGACGATCGGGGCGAGCACTCCGATCGAGGCGTAGGAAGGGATCAGGCCGACCAGCGCGGTGCCGCTCGCCATCATGGCAATGGTTAGGATCAGGGCGGGCTTTCGTCCCCTCTTGTCGCCGATCCAGCCGATGACGATCGCGCCGAGCGGCCGGGCAATGAAACCGATACCGAATGCAGCGAACGTTTCAAGCAGCGCAGCCGCCTCGTCTGTGGGCGGGAACAGCGTCTTGGCGATGTTCGTGGCGAAATAGCTGTAGACGACGAAATCGTACCATTCGAACACGTTGCCGATGACCGCAGCGGCGATTGCTCGCCGGCTCCGTACCTGCCCATCCCGATCCATAACCCCTGCCGCCAATCCGCCGGCAACCTCCCCGTGGCTCCCAGCGGAGCAGAGTATATCCGTTCTTTCTCCTCAGGGCAGGTGGAGATCCGGAACGGAGCGACGTCCCGGCATCGATGCGTCCGCATAGCGGAATCCTATCGACTCTGTAGCCAATGG
>WNGD01000507.1_pt1 | contig 41231 bp, 31 predicted proteins | sample 5400671 | NCBI WGS metagenome assembly WNGD01 (sample SAMN13153369, study PRJNA577476) | soil metagenome | isolation source: 40 cm soil or saprolite under grassland replicate 2 | place: USA:California | collected 2016-06-15 | reverse complement strand
TTACCTGCGCTCCCGCGGCATTCCGAGAAAGGTCGCCCAGCGTCTCCTCGTCACCGGATTTCTCGACGAAGTGATCCAACGTCTCGATCATCCAGCGATAGCTCAGGACTTGCATCGACTGATTGAAGATAAATTCGCGAAATGATCCTGAGAGCGCGGCATGATGACTGACGAGCAGATCGCGGAGAATTGTCGGCAGTTAATGAAGGAGCAAGGATTGTGGATCGAGTCGCTCGAGCCCGATGAGCGAGAGGCTCTGGAAGTGTTCTGCGATACCGTGAATGAGCTGGAGGAGTATCCGCTCTACAAAAAGCTGTTGCGAGAAAATGTCGTTAACTCTGATATCAGCGTTCGTGACGGAACCGTTGTCCGCGCAGCAATTCGAAATCTCGACGAAAACGATCTACGAGCTTTCGTTCTAACGGCGCGATTGTTCGGACAAGACAACGATCGAATCTCGATCAGAAAAATTGCGGAGATTTTTGATCGTCGCGTTGGTGCACGAGAACTTCTCTGGATGAATTTCAATGGCTATCGACAAGGTTGGAACCAATTTCGTACCCACAAGATTCCAGAATTGAATGACACCATGGGAAGCATCTTCGATGTATTTCTTTACGGTCATTATGCTCACCGTGACAAGACCAAGGCGACGACAATTAAGGAATGGAGAAAAACGCCCGACGGCTTTGTTGCTCGCCAAAGTATGTTTCTGATCGCGCTCGGTACATTTTTTTGGACTGTACGCGGAATGCGCGAATACGTGGCACGGCTACTCTCGACGCCGCCGCATTCGTAAACGCTCATGTCCTGCCGCCTCTGCCTCCAAGAGCGGCCGCTTTGCAAATCTCACGTCGTATCTGAGTTTTTGTTTCGGCCGTTTTACGACAAGAACCATCGTTACATCGAAGTCACTGATGTAAGGAAAGGCCGCGTGCGCAGAGGCCAGTCTGGTTATTGGGACCGTCTCCTCTGTAGTGACTGCGAAACCAAGATCAATCGGTTCGAAAAGCACAGCAGGCGCTTGTTTACTGACCGACTACCGTTAGCGACGCTAGGTCGTGTACGAATGCGTGAATTTCCCCAGCTCGATTACAGATTGCTAAAACTTTTCTTTCTCTCCGTGCTCTGGCGCGCCTCGGTTACTGGGCTGCCAGTGTTCAAGCACGTGTCGCTTGGTCCGCATGAAGAAAAAATCCGATTAATGCTCTCTTCGGAAGACGCTGGAAGCGCGGAAGACTATCCAACGTTGTTTTTTATTTTGCATTTCGACGGTGCGCACTTTCGGGACCTCATGCCCGCGCCTACATATATGCGGGTCCAGGGTCGTAAATGCTATCGATTAGTTCTCACAGGGTTTGTTGTTCTTATCTTCGTGTCCAAGCAGAGCGTGCCAGGAGCATTCCTACATGTCGTGTGGGGGCCCGATCGACCAGTTCGAGGATACGATGCGGAGGTAGGGGAATTCGCATTCTTTCGTCACGTTTGGGATACCGCCGCACAAACGACGCGGGACGTTCAAATCTAAGTGGCTGGTGCAAATCTTCCTCCCAATAGGTCTATCTTGCGCGCTTTGAAATTCCGAATGGCGACGGTTCCATTCGCGGCGCGAGGTTCCGCCATGGAAAATCCGGACGCGCGACCGCCGCAAACTTGCTGCCCGATCATTGAGCTGCGGCAATACACGTTGCATCCGGGAAGCGGGATGTGTTGATCGAAACGCTTCATTGCAAGCTCTCATACATCGTAAGCGGCCTACGATGCAGACTGACCGATGCTGAATTGATTGCGATATATTGCTCTGTTATGGAAGCGAGCCGTGAAAGTCCGTGATGCCATCAAGTTGATCGAGTCCGATGGCTGGTATCTGGCGCGGACGCGTGGAAGTCATCGTTCAAACATCCGCAGAAACCTAGACTCGTCACCATCGCAGGTAATGCGAACGTTGACCTGCCCCGCGGCACATTGAACAGTATTCTCAAACAAGGGGGATTGAAGATATAATCGGTTATGCGCTACGCCATCGTGATCGAACGCGGCCCGACAAGCTACGGCGCTTACGTCCCGGATCTCCCGGGCTGCGTCGCTGCGGGCGATACTCGTGAAGAAGTGGTGAAGCTCATTCGCGAGGCAATCGAATTGCATCTCGAAGAAATGCGTAACGAAAACCTCCAAATTCCCGAACCATCATCCAGCGCTGAGTACGTCGAAGTTGCCTTCGCCTAGCGATGTTTCGTTTGCACAAAGTGCAACACGGTCTCTAATCGCGAACATTCGTTTGGTTCGATAGTCATTGGATGATGTCGATCTCGCCACAGGACGAGCCCGTCCGACTGGCGGGCTTGCGCGCGTTGAAATTCCTGATGGCGACGGTTCCATTCGCGGCGCAAGGTTTCGCCATGGAAAATCGGGACGCGCCGGCGCCGCAGACTTGTTGCCCGATCGTTGAGCTGCGCCAATACACGTTGTATCCGGGGAAGCGGGATGTGTTGATCGATCTCTTCGACCGGGAATTTGTCGAATCGCAGGAAGCACTTGGGATGAAGGTCATCGGTCAGTTCCGGGACCTGGATAATCCAAACCGATTTGTCTGGCTGAGAGGTTTTCGGGACATGCCTTCGCGCGCGCAGGCGCTTAAGGACTTTTACGGCGGGCCGGTCTGGAAGGCGCATCGCGAAGCGGCCAACGCCACCATGATCGATTCCGATAATGTGCTGCTCTTGCATCCGGCAACGCCAACTTCGGGATTCTCGTTTAGAAATAAGGAACGTCCGCAAGCGGGATCGAACGAGACCCGGAGCGAATTGGTCGTGGCGACGATCTATTATTTCGATGCGCCGGTGGATGCGGCCTTCGTTCAGTTATTCGAGAAAACAGGGAAACCGGCCGCGATCGGTTCAGGCGCAACGGTCCTGGCGTATTTCGTGACCGAGCACAGCGAGAACACTTTTCCCGCGCTGCCGGTACGGGAAGGCGAAAATGTTTTCGTCTGGTTCGCGCGCTTTAACGACGCGGCGGCCTATGAACGTCACCTTGCTGCTCTGCCCCAGTCACCGCGTTGGCGCGACGAAATTTCGAAGGAACTCGCACGTCGCCTGAAGCGAAAGGCGGAGATTTTGAAATTATCGCCGACGACGCGCTCGCTTTTGTAGAAGCGGCCATAATTTTCGCGCGGCGAAGATCGCTATCATTTCGGCGCTTCCTGCTCAGTATTCAGCTCGAAATTGATTTTAACGTCGTAATGATCGCCGTTGCTGAGGCCGTCTGGCGGCGCGTCGACTTCCGTCACTCGTTTCGCGATCGCCTCCACGGATTCGTTTACCACGACGTTCTCGGATGGTTTGATGATTTCGAACTTGGAAACGCGCCCATCTTTCTCGATTCGAACTTTGACGAGAGTCGAGATTTTGCTGCCGGAAGGGACGCTGGTGGTCGGCTGAATCCAGGCGCTGTAAAAGCGATCATGAAGCATGTTGCCATACCAGCCAAATTCCGACGCGCTACGTCCGCCGCCTGCGCTGCCACCTTTCGCCGTTGAACCTGTTTTCCCACTGCCGCTCTGAGACGCAGTTCCGGTTTTTGCGGTAAGGCTTTTTTCATTTTTCTCTGACTTCTCACTCGATTTCGCCGAGCTCGGTTTCGTTTTTGGCAACGGTTTAGGGGACGCTTTCGCCAGTAGAATTTTCTTTGGAGTCGGTTTCGGGATTACTTTTGGCGTTGCCTTTGGTTTTGGTGTCGGAGTTGAAGATAGCTTTGGCGTAGATGTCGATGTTGGCGTCGGTTTCGGAGTCGGTGAGGGCAATTCGATTTCGCTCTGCGCCGCGGTTACAAGAGGTTTTTCTTCTTCCGCTTGGTCATCCTTCAGCGGTTTGGGTTGAACCGGATGCGCCTCACGCTGCACTGATGGTGCTTCCCCGTTTTCTCCAGTTGCGAGATCTTCAGCACCACCCAACCAAACGATGCTCTCCGCATTTGTTGACGCCCGGGCTGCCACGCTCCAGCGAATCAGTCCCACGATCAGAGCAACATGTGCGAGCGCGATTAGTGTTACGTTGCGCCAAAAACGGGCAGGGGCACGACACGAATTACACGAATTGTCACGAACCTCCTGATCCTTTCGTGTGGATTCGTGAAATTCGTGTCTCACTTCGACTCGGCTCTGGTAGCAATGCCGACTTTGGTGATTCCCGCCCGTTGCACGGCGTCCATCAGCCCGATTAGTTTTTGCACGGGCAATTCGCGATCGGGTCGAATCACAATCGCGACATCTGGATTCTTCTGTTTTAACTCGCTTAGTTCCGCGGTAAGCGTTTCCAAATCGACGACCCGATTGTTAACCCGGATCGTGTCGGTGCGGTCGATGGAAACGGTTTGCACCTGCGACCTCTTAATCGGCGGATTCTTTGCACCGCTCGAAGGGATTACCAGGTTCATGCTGCTTTCGAGTAACGGCGTTGTGATCATAAAAATGATGAGCAGGACAAACGCCAGATCGAGCAGCGGCGTGACATTGATCTCGCTCAACGTGGAGAGACTCTGGCGTTGTGAGTAGCGTCTCATTTCCGGCAAATTGCAGGTTGGATGCTGGACGTTCGGCGTTGGGTGTGGAAAAACGTTTTCGGAAAACGCCGAACGCCCAACGCCGAACGCTCAACGCCGAATGGGAGATGGACACTCATCACTTCCGGAACGCCACCTCACGCGCGCCGTGATCGACATACTTATGCTCGAACTCGGAAACGAGCTCGGCAGCGAAGTTGTCCATTTCCACAATGATCGCGCGAATGCTGGTTACGAGAAAGTTGTAACCGAACATCGCTGGAATCGCCACGCAGAGTGCAGTGACAGTGGTGATCAGTGCTCCGGAAACACCGGGGGCCATTGAGACAAGGCTGGGTGAGCCGGCCTCGGCCACGCCAGTGAACGCATCCATCACGCCCCAAACAGTGCCTAGCAATCCAAGAAAGGGTGAACCGCTCACGGCTGTGGCGAGCAAAATCATCTGCGATTCCAACGAAAGCGCTGTCTCGCCCACCGCGCGTTCCATCGCTGCGTTGACCGCGCCCATTTGTGCCGGCGAAATTTTGTCCGCGATCTCGAGTCGGGCGCGAAACGTATCATCTACTTCGGGCGATCCGAGCAGGTGAAATGTCATCTCCTGGCAACCCGCGCGATAGACGTTAAAAACCGGTGACCCAGGAAATCGCGCGTTCTTTTGAAAGAGACGCAGCGGTTGTCGATCTTGCCGAAAAGCAGCGAGGAAACGCGCGTTCTGTTTTCGCGCAAATCGGATCACGCGCAATTTCGTGATCATGATTGACCAACTGAAGATCGAGGCGACGGCCAGAAGAGTGAGAACGAGCTTCCCTGCGATCGTCGCGTGATCGAACGCAAATAGGAGACCGCCGCCTGTCGCTACGATTTCCGGAAGGAGCATTGCCGCTTCACCGCACTAAGTAATAGCGCCGTTTTACAGAAACGAAAGGAAGATTCGCAGTAATGCCGAATGACGAATGTCTAATGACGAAGGAAGCCCGAAATCCTAATGACAAATAAAAGCGCACGGCTGTTGTTAGGCTTCGTGCTTCGTCATTAATTCGTCATTCGTCATTCGTGCTTCGTCATTCTCTTCGGAAACGTCGGTCGGGCTTTTGCCGCGGCGATAAACGCAATGCCGATTGCGATCAAAAAAAACGAAAAGAATTGGCCGCGGGTGAACGGACCTATTAGCTCCGCGTCGGGTTCGCGGAAATTTTCGATGATGATTCTAAAAATCGCGTAGCAGATGAAAAACAGGCCAGTCAAAACTCCGTTTGGCTGGCGCGTGCACGTCCGCACGAACCATAAGATCGCGAACAGAACGATTCCCTCGAAAAACGCCTCGTAAATCTGCGACGGATGGCGCGGTGTAAGAATTGAGCGCAACGCGGTCACTACTTCTGGATGGCTGTGTACCGCATTGACAATCGCGTCCGGCGTGGTGAGCGCCGGATCGATTCGCACGCATGCCGCCACCGCGCGCTCGGCTTCCTGTGGATGATCGAGCAGTTCCTTTGGGAATTGCATGGCCCAGCGAACATTCGTGATGCGTCCATACAGTTCGCCATTGATGAAATTCGCGCAGCGTCCAAAGAACAACCCGATCGGCGCAGTAACAACGAGATTGTCGCCGAGGTTCGTCCACGAAATTTTGTGCCGGTGCGCGTAGTAAAAAGTGAACGCCAACAGGCCAAACATCCCGCCGTGGCTCGACATGCCGCCTTCCCAGACGCGCAAGATCGACAGCGGCTCGCGCAACATTTCCGGCTTGTAAAAGAAGACGTAACCGAGCCGTCCGCCAACGATCACGCCAAACAGCGCGCAGCCGGTGATAAAGTCGCCGACGCGCTGCGGCGAAAGATCGGCGTACCCGCGTTTGGCCAGCCAGAGGAAAAGGAGATAGCTGGAGACAAATGCGAGCACATAGGCAAGGCCATACCACCGCGGCCCGACGTTATCGTAGATCCGAAAAATGATCGGATTCAGATTGTGCAGATAATAACCGAGCATTGCGCGGCGATTGTGCGCGACCTTCTCAACTTGCGCAATCAAACTGTAGCCGCTTCGCTGCGCGAAGCGCGCGAGTCGCCACAGGGCGACGGCTACAGAGCGCGCGACGTATTCAAAACCTTTCGCAAAAACGGCGCGGTACGGCTCACTCGATTTTTTGCGACTTGTTCGGGTGTTCCAAACGCCACGACTTTGCCGCCTTCATCGCCAGCTTCCGGGCCAAGATCGACAATGTAATCAGCTTCCGCGATCACGCTGACATTGTGTTCGATCACGATGACGGTGTTTCCCTCGTCGACCAGGCGGTGCAGCACGTTGAGAAGCAGTTCGATGTCCGCCATGTGCAAACCAATGGTGGGTTCCTCCAACAAATACAATGTCGACGCTGGCTTGCGCATTTTCCGGAGTCGCTCGTCTGCCGCGCGGCTGACGCCGCGTTTTAATTGCGTCACTAGCTTCAGCCTCTGCGCTTCGCCACCGCTCAACGTCGGACTCGGTTGTCCTAGCTTTAGATAACCGAGCCCGGTATCGACCAGCAGGGAAAGCGGACGGGCAATTTTCGGATGTGCGGAAAAAAAATGCGCCGCTTCTTCGATTGTCATTTCCATGACGTCGCCGATCGACTTTTCGTTGTAGAGAACTTCCAGCGTCTGCGGATTGTAACGCCGGCGGCGGCAATCTTCGCACGGCACATAACTCCTGGGCAGAAAATTCATCTCCAGCTTGATCAATCCCTGGCCCTTGCACGTCTCGCAGCGGCCGCCCTCGGCATTAAATGAAAATCGGCTTGCAGAATAGCCGCGCACGCGTGAGACCGGCAACTGCGCGTAAAGGTTCCGAATCTCGTCGAACACTTTCACGTATGTGCCGGGCGTCGAGCGCGACGTTTTACCGATCGGTGACTGATCGACTTCGTAAACCGCTTCGATGACGCGCGTGGCGCGGATCTTCTGGATAGCGCATGCGTCTCGCGTGTTGGTTTCGGCGTCGCGCCGAAACAAGCTTTCTTTAAAATACAATTCGGAGTTCTTGGCCACCGTAGAGGAAGTCCGCGATCGCGGGACGCGCTCGCCAGCACGCGAGACGCGTGCGCTACCCAGACTCGCGCGAACCGCCGGGAGTAAAACGTCATGCATCAAGGTGGATTTGCCGCTGCCGGAAATTCCCGTGATCACCGAAAGCCTGCCGACGGGAAAACGAACGTCGATATCTTTCAAATTATTGGCGCGCGCCCCACGGATTTCGATCCAGTTTTCGACGTCCCGCAGCGACCGGCGCGATCCTCGGATGGGATGACACAGCGGCGTTTTCAGGCAGCGGGCGGTCTCGGAATTCGGAGTTCTCTCGATGTCGTGCAACGTTCCGGTCGCCACGACTTCGCCGCCGTGAATTCCCGCACGCGGCCCAAGATCGATAATGTGATCAGCGTGCCGCATTGTTTCGTCGTCGTGCTCGACCACGACCAGCGAATTACCCTTGTTTCGCAGCGCGGTGAGCGTTTCGAGCAGGCGCAGATTGTCGCGTGGGTGTAAACCGATGGTCGGTTCATCCAGCACGTAAAGAACGCCCCGCAAATTTGAGCCCAGTTGCGCGGCCAGGCGGATTCGCTGCGATTCGCCGCCGCTCAACGTTTTTGCCGAACGCCCGAGCGCGAGATAACCAAGTCCGACTTTCTCCATAAAACGCAGCCGCTGCTGGATTTCGGGGACAAGACCGGCCGCGATGGTTTGATGCGGGCCTTTGAATTTTAACCTGTCGACTGTGCGCGCTGCTTCGCTCGCCGAGAGATCCGTGAATTGATCGATGGTGTAACCTTGCACACGCACGTGGCGCGCCACGGCATTCAAACGCGATCCGCGACAGCTCGGACAGTCGCGTGCTTCGCCTTCCTCGATCCATTCCGATTCGCGTTCTGCCGCGAGCTCGCTTTCCAGAAGCGATTCACCGTCACGACTGGCAGCCGTTTGGAGATCGCGGTGCCAGATTTCGCCGAAACCGCCGCATTCTTCGCATGCGCCGTGAGGCGAATTGAATGAGAACAAACGCGGATCGAGCTCCTCAAACGCGCGGCCGCAGCCTGGGCAGCTCATCTCGGTGCTCGTCACAGTTAGCCTATTTTTTGAATCGAGCAGACGCGCAGTGCCGCGCCCAATTTCCAGCGCACGCCGGACAACATCGCGTGCGTACGCAATTCGCCGGCGATCGATCGTGCCCACGACCACATCGATGGTGTGCTCTTTGAAGCGCTCCAGTTTCCGAAAATGCGAGATTGGGACCAATCGGCCATCGACAAAGAGTGCATCGAAGCCCTGGCGTTCAGCCCACTGTGCGACATCGGTATGAAATCCTTTGCGCGCCTTCACCAGTGGCGCGAGGACCTTGAGCGGCCCAGGCTTGGCAGCAGCTTCGACCTGTTTAACGATCGACGCGACGTTTTGTTTTGCGACCGGTAAATCACAGTCAGGGCAAAATTGCGTTCCCGTTTTCGCAAACAGGAGTCGAAGGAAATGGTAAACTTCGGTCACTGTCGCAACAGTCGATTTGCCTCCGCCACGCGTGACCCGTTGCTCAATCGCCACACTCGGCGGCAATCCGCTGACCAGATCGACCTCGGGTTTTTCGAGTTGCTCGACAAATTGCCGGGCATAAGGCGACATGCTGTCGAGAAAGCGGCGCTGTCCTTCTGCGAACAAAATATCAAACGCGAGAGTCGATTTGCCGGAGCCGCTTAAGCCCGTGATCACTACAAGCCGCTCCCGCGGAATTTTAATATCGATGTTTTTGAGATTGTGCTCCCGAGCGCCGTGCACATGGATGACGCCGTTCCGTCCCAGCGCGCGAAATGGTGGAGCCGTGTCCGCGGCTCGCGCTAGCTCAACGCTGTCGTCCTGGGCGTAAATGAAGGATCTCTCCAACTCGCGCAAGCTTTTGTGAGGTCCCTGGCCCCGGAAGCTTTCGGTGCTCGGGGTGACCGGCAGCGCTTCAAGAGATTTCGTTAGCACGCGTCGCAAGAATTTTCCGGTGTGCGATTGCTCGATCTTCGCGATTTGTTCCGGCGTTCCAGTCGCAACGACTTCGCCGCCAGCCTCACCAGCTTCCGGGCCAAGATCGATGATCCAATCGGCGCATTTGATCACTTCGAGATTGTGCTCGATCACCACGATCGAATGTCCACAATCGACCAGTCGGTGAAATAATTGCAGTAAGGTCGCTACGTCATCAAAATGCAGTCCCGTCGTCGGCTCATCGAAAATGAACAAATTTCCAATCGCTTTTCCATTTCGGGGTTGAGCATTGGACGCCGCCTCGCGATTTATCGGAGTTAAGCATTGGACGTTTTCGGTGTGAGCGAGATATCCAACCAGCTTCAGCCGCTGCGATTCGCCGCCAGAAAGTGTGTTGAGCGGTTGACCGAGTCGAAGATAACCAAGTCCTACTTCCTCGAGAACACTCAGTCCGCTGGAAATTTGTGCCCCGCGCTCATCACCGATCTGTGCAAAGAGCTGAATCGCTTCGCTGACCGTTAATTCGAGGATGTCGTGAATCGATTTCCCATGCAGACGCACTTTCAGGACGTGCGCCTGGAAGCGTTTGCCTTCGCATTCCGCGCAACGCACGAAAAGATCACTCAAAAATTGCATCTCGATCTTTTCGTAGCCTGTGCCAGAGCAACGCTCGCACCGCCCGCTGCCGGAGTTAAACGAGAACGCGCCTGGAGTCAGCCCCTGCGCCATCGCCTCCGGTTGCGCAGCGAACAATTCACGGACGCGATCAAACAAACCGAGATAAAGAATCGGAGTTGACCGCGGCGTTCGTGCGAGCGGCGCTTGATTGACCATCACCACGTCGGCAATTCGATGCGCCCCGATCACCGATTTGCACGCACCCGGCTCCTGATCCGACGATTGTCCTCTCGCACGCAGCAAATTCCTGTAAAGCACATCGTGAATGAGCGTGGATTTGCCGGAACCGGAAACGCCGGTGACGCACGTGAACACGCCCAACGGTAGATCGACGTCAATATTTTTGAGGTTGTGCTGCCGCGCGCCAACTATCTTGATCGACGATGTCGAGTTGCGCCGCGATTTTGGAATCCGAATGGACTTCTTTCCGGTGAGGTAATCACGCGTGAGTGATTGGGGAGTGCGGGCGCCCCCGCCCGCTGTTTTTGGCGCCTCGCCAAAAACCGCCGCGCTGCCCGGATTTGCGACATTGCTCGCGAGAAAATCGTCGAGCGTGCCGTTCCATACCAATTCGCCGCCCTGTTCGCCGCGGCCGGGGCCGAGGTCGATCAGATTGTCTGCGGCGCGAATGATTTGTTCCTCGTGCTCGACAACCAGCAGCGTGTTGCCTTTGTCGCGCAAGTTATGCATCACGCGCACCAGTTGGCCGACATCGCGCGGGTGCAATCCGATGCTCGGTTCATCCATGACAAAGAGCGTGTTGACGAGCGATGCGCCAAGACAAGTCGTGAGGTTTACTCGCTGAACTTCGCCGCCGCTCAACGTGCGCGTTGATCGATCAAGCGTAAGGTAACTGACGCCTACCTCGCAGAGATAGTTCAGGCGCGCGCAGATTTCGTCGCGCAACATCTGAGCGGTTTTGTTAGCAGCAGGAATCTCGATGTTGCGAAGAAAATCGCGCGCATCGGAAATCGGAAGCGCCTGAAACTGGGGAATGGACAAAACAATCTCGGATTCCGGATTTCGGATTTCGGATTTAATGGAGATTTTATAATTAAGCGCCTCCGGCTGGTAGCGTCCGCCCTTACAACTGGGGCAGGTGATGTAAGCGCGATAACGGCTAAGCAAGACACGCACATGCATTTTGTAAGTCTTGCTCTCGAGCCAGCGAAAAAAGCCGCGCACGCCATACCACCGATCGTATTCGTAGTCCTCATCGTTGTAATTGCCTGATCGCTTTTCGCCTTCGATAACAAAATGCTGATCGGCATCAGGCAATTGCTCGAACGGAACATTGATGTCGATATCCTCACGCGCGCACGCTCGAAGCAAATCCTTCTGCGATTCTCCAAATTCGGCGCCGCGAAAAACGCGCACCACGCCTTGTTTGATACTCAGTTTTCGATCTGGAATCGCCTTGTTTAGATCGATTGAAATAGTGCGACCGAAGCCGCGACATTCCGGACATGCCCCGAGCGGGTTATTGAAACTCAAAAGCCCGGGCGTAGGCGGTCGAATATCCAGGTCGCAAAAGGCACAGTGCCAGCCGGTGGAAAACGGAAATTCGGATTGGTAAGGCGCGACCGCCGGGCGCGCCGTCGCAGACGTCGCAGCCAAATTGAGCTCCGAAATCGCGATGACGTTGACCGTGCCTTTCCCAAAACGCAGCGCCGTTTCGATTGCCTCGACTAATCGCGTGCGATTTTCTTCACCGATCGCGATACGATCCTGAATTACCTGCACGCGTGCACCGAGTCGTTTAATTTTTGGATCGGCATCAACTCGCATCACTTGGTTGTCGATCCAAACGCGGAGGTAACCCTGCCGCTGGAGAAAATCGAAAAATGCGCGCGGCGCGGTCTTCGATGGAACTGCAACCCAAAACGTGATGAGAATCGTTGCCGGTGCTCTTTCTTTGTCATCCCGAGCGGAGCGCAGCGGAGTCGAGGGATCTCTCGATTTTTCTGAAAAGGTCAGAGATTCCTCGACTGCGTTCCGCTTCGCTCCACTTCGCTCGGAATGACAACTAGCGACTTGCGCTATGATTTGATCGGCAATCGACTGCGTAGTCTCGGGGCGGATTTCGCGGCTACAGTTCGGGCAGAACGCTTTCGCAACCTGTGGCCAGAGCAACTTCAAATAATCGTTGATCTCCGTCATTGTCCCGACCGTCGAACGCGAGGTCTTGACCGGATTGGATTGCTCGATTGCTATCGCTGGGGGAATGCCGCGAATATCGTCCACGCGCGGTTTGTCCATGCGGTCGAGGAACTGCCGCATGTAGGGACTGAAGGTTTCGACGTAACGGCGCTGGCCTTCGGCATAAATCGTCTCGAATGCCAGCGATGATTTGCCGCTGCCACTTGGGCCGGTGACGACGGTCAATTTCCCCAGTGGGAGATCGAGATCAATACCCTTAAGGTTGTTTTGACGCGCTCCACGAATTTCGACGCAATCATTCCGCGCCGGCGCGGCAACGCCTTGTTTCCTCCCGATCTTCGAACCCACTGGAAATATTCGCTGCCAGTCAAGCGGTTCGCAAATTTCTGGGGAGCGCGGGCGGCTCGCCCGCTGTGTCACGCGCCTCGCGGGACACTGGGTGGGCTTTTCGGCGGAGGCGCCGAAAGTCCGAGCCGGACTGGCGGTAGCGGGCGGGGCGCCCTCGCTCCCCAACCAATTACGAGCTTTATTCTTTAAAGCGCGCGGCGAGTTTTTTTTGCTGCTCGAGCAATTCCTCCGGCACGACGACGCCTAGCGAGTCAAAAAACTTTTTGTGCCCAGCGATCTCTTTTTGCCATTCCTCATGATCGATGCAGAGAAGTTCGGCAACGGATTTGTGATCGATATCCAGTCCTGCCAGCTCGAGATCGTGCGGGCCCGGCAACCAGCCGACCGGCGATTCGAGCGCGGACGCTTTCTGGTTTCCTTCGCAGCGATCAATAATCCACTTTAGCACGCGCATATTCTCACCAAACCCAGGCCACAGAAATTTTCCGTCTGCACCCTTGCGAAACCAGTTCACGCTAAAAATCTGCGGCGGATTGGTGAGTCTTTTTCCAATATCGAGCCAGTGCTGGAAGTAATCTCCGATGTTGTATCCACAGAATGGCAACATCGCCATTGGATCGCGCCGAACCCGACCCACAGCGCCGGTGGCGGCCGCGGTCGTTTCCGAAGCCATCGTTGCGCCCAGATAAACGCCGTGAGCCCAATCAAAGGCCTGATAGACCAGCGGCGCTGTATCGCTGCGGCGTCCGCCGAAGATGATCGCGCTGATCGGCACGCCTTCGCCTTTCTCGACATCCGGATCCAGCGCCGGGTTGTTGCGCATCGGAGTTGTGAACCGGCTGTTTGGATGCGCAGCTTTTTCTTTTGAATTCGGTGTCCAGTCATTCCCCCGCCAATCAATCGCCTGCGCTGGCGGGTCGCCGTCTTTCCCCTCCCACCAGACGTCATCGTCATCAGTGAGCGCGACGTTCGTGTAAAGCGTATCATGCGCGATCGATCGCATCGCGTTTGGATTTGATTTGTAGCTCGTGCCGGGCACGACGCCGAAATAACCGTTCTCGGGATTAATGGCGTACAGCCGGCCATTGCGAACCTGCATCCAGGCGATGTCATCGCCAACGGTGGTGACCTTCCAGCCTTTGAAATGTTTAGGCGAAATGAGCATGGCGAAATTTGTTTTGCCGCACGCGCTCGGAAATGCGGCGGCCACGTAATGTTTTTCGCCCTCAGGGGATTCCACGCCAAGGATCAACATATGCTCGGCGAGCCAGCCTTGTTTGCGCGCCAGGTACGAACCGATGCGCAAGGCGAGACATTTTTTGCTAAGTAAAACGTTGCCGCCGTAACCGGAGCCGACGGAGATGATCGCGTTGTCCTGTGGAAAATGACAGATGAAGCGGCGCTCGGGACTGACGTCCAACAGCGAATGCACGCCACGGTTCCACTCCTCGTTTGGATCGTTGCCAAGTCGTTTCACGGCGATCTCGCCCATGCGCGTCATGATCCGCATGTTGAGCACGACATATTTTGAATCGGTGATCTCGAAGCCGACTTTGGTCAGGGGCGAATCCGGCGGACCCATGATGTAGGGGATCACAAACAGGGTGCGCCCGCGCATCGCGCCTTTCAAAAGACCGCGAAGTTTCGTGTACGTTTCTCCCGGCTCAGCCCAATTGTTGGTCGGACCGGCTTCTTCTTTCGTCGGTGTGCAGACAAACGTAAATTGCTCGACCCGGGCAACGTCATTCGGATCGGAGCGATGCAAATACGAGCGCGGAACCTTCTTCTGGTTCAGCTCGATCAGAACATTTTGCTTGAGCGATTCAGCGATCAGGAACTCGTTTTCCCGCTCCGAGCCATCGCACCAGAAAATATTTTCAGGTTCTGTGAGAGCGGCGATTTCGTGCACCCAATCCAACACGGCTTGATTGGCCGGCTTTGCGTCACCGATCCCATTCGGCGGGAATATGGCTGGCGCAACATTTTTCATAAAAGAAGAATGTCCATCTTAACCGCGAACCGATGGCTTCGCCACGTTGAATCGTTGAAGCCGTCGATGCGTTCCCCGATGTACCGATTTAACGAATGATGAATCACGCTTGCGCAGACGCAGTGCGCAGCATTAATTGAAAGCATGTTCGGGGTCACCACGTCCGATGATTATCGGCCGGTTGCGTGGATGGGTCGCTACCCAGTCGATGTAACGACGATGCTGGTAGGGTTGCACGTCGTCGTCGCGATCTTCACGGCTATTCTGGTGGGACTCGTCGGGGGTTCCGTCTTGATCTGGCTGCAATTCGATAGTGCCGAAGTTTTGCGTGCCGGCCAAGTCTGGCGCCTTTTCACGTACGCGTTTATCCACGCTCCTACACCGTCGGGGCTGCTTTGGTTCGCCGTCGAGATGTACATGCTTTTCGTCTTCGGGCGGGAAGTTGAACGCTTCATTGGGCGGCGTGCTTATGTCGGCCTTTACTTGACCTTATTGCTGCTACCCGCGGTTGTTTTAACGCTGTTGAGCTTTTGGACACACACGACGTTCGCGACCTCGACAGCACTTCATTTCGCCATTTTTGTAGCCTTCGCGACGATCTACCCGAACGTGGAACTTTTCGCGCGAATCATGGCCAAGTGGGTTGCCCTCATATTAGTCGCGATCGGGACGCTCAGCGCGCTGGCGATGCGTGATTGGCAGACGCTCGTCGTGCTCTGGACGAGCATCGGCGCCGCGTTTCTTTTTATTGAACTGCGTGGTGCCGGTCCCGAACTCGCATGGTGGAATGCCCTGAAAGAGCGCTTGGCCCCCAAGCCGAAATATCGCGTCGTCCCCAAAATGCGACCAACACGTTCTGCGGATCCAGACGATGTTTATGCCTCGATCGATCCAATTCTCGATAAGATTTCAAAATTCGGGATGGGAAGCTTGACTGCGAGCGAGCGGCGACAATTGAATCGCGAGCGCGAGCGATTGCTAAAGAAAGCGGAGTAGTTCGGAATCCCCCCAAGGAACGACGGCTTGGGCAGCCGTCCGAGCTAAACATGACGGCTGGGAAGCCATCATTCCTTGATCCGCGACTCGACCACTTCGCACAAAACGTGCAGCAAAAGCTGGTGTGCTTCCTGAATCCGGGCGGTTGAATTGCTCCGTACCAGAAGATCAACATCCGCCATACCAATGGTCGGTCCGCCATCACGACCGAGAAAGGCGATCGTCTTCAACTTGCGCGCTTTCGCTTCTTCCAGCGCGCGCACGACATTTTTCGATTTGCCCGAAGTGGTCAGGCAAATGAGCACATCTTCCGGTTGACCAAACGCAGCCACCTGGCGTGTGAAAATTTCATCGAACCCGTAATCGTTCCCAGCGGCGGTGAGAAGTCCACCGTCGGTCGCCAAGCAAATTGCCGGATATGCTTGCCGATCCTTGGCGAAACGCACTACGAGCTCGGTCGCGAAATGCGCCGCATCGGCTGCGCTTCCACCATTCCCGCAAACGAGCAATTTGTTTCCGGCGCGCAAACATTGCTCGATCAGATCGGTCGCCTTTTCGACCTGCGCGTTAAGATCGGCAAGCGACTGCAGAGTCTTGGTTGCGGCGGCAATCGCTTCGTGGAGTTGCTGAACATCAGACATGGTTTCGGCGCCTGCTTGGAATGAATGGCCGTTGATACAGCTTTTCAGCTCCTGAATCAAAACCAATGATCGCAGGCTGCAAATACGTAGGCAAATTCGCGGTGCAGATTTTGGTCTTGTCTGACCTTTTCCAAATCGATAAACATCGGTCAACAAAGACCCTCTGTGAACAGATTGGCTCTTAGCCATGCGCCGTCATGGGCGCCGGAAGCTTCACTGCTTCTTCTTCTGCTGCTCTGTAGCTGTCCGAAGCTCTGTTGACGGGCAAATCGCTTCGAATTTTTATGCTAAATACCATCGACACCGTGATCGCCTTCGCGGTGATCATGACAGTTCTGAGCCTGCTCATCACGATTGTCGTGCAGATGGCATCAGCGGCGTTGTCGCTGCGCGGCAAGAACCTGGCCAATGCGCTGGCCCTTACGTTTCAAACCATCGACCCGAACATTGGGAAACACGCGCATTCGCTTGCGGCGCAAATTCTGAGAGACCCGATTTTTAGCGACTCGATGTGGCGCAAAAAAGAGAGACCTATTCTCGACGAGGTCGCGCAAAAGTTCATCACAGCCCAAAGAAAATTGAGGGACGCAAAACTGCGAAAATCGGACGATCCGAACCGGGAGTGGGCCATTACCCAGGCCGCGACCGAAGTCGAAGCCGCAAAGGAGGGTCTGACGATTCCGGAGGTAAAACCGAATCGAGACAAGCCGTGGGGATTTTGGACATTGCCGTGGGGCAGCGCGCTGCAGATCGCCAGCGCCATTCGCCCGGGCGAAATCTATCGCGTTGTTCAGGAGCTTAGAGAAATGAGCCACGAGGAAGCTCAGTTGCGCGACATTCCCAAGGAACTCGTTGACAAGGCTACTGCGTTAATAGCGGTCCTGCAGCACTGGGATCAGCCAGCAATCGAATCGCGCGGGAAACTAGCCGACATCGCAAGGCTCTCCAAGATTTTTCAACCGGACCAACAAAAGGCCGTCGTTGACGCGCTCTCAAACTTTGGCGCAACAGTGGAGCGCGCAACCACACAAGCCTATGATCGCTTTCAACGCTGGTTCGGCAGCGCTCAGGATCGGGCCGAACAATGGTTCCAAATACACGTGCGAATTGTCACAATCGTGGCGGCAATTTTCGCCGCCATATTTCTCCAGCTCGATACGGTCGAGCTTTACGATAAACTCCGCCACGAACCAAAGCTCGTGGACGCGCTAATGAAAACAGCTCCCGGCGTGCTCGAACAGGGCGCCGCCGTGCAGGGTCAGACGGATGCAGAGACGCGGGAAAAAATGTTTGCCGATTTAAAGGCGAGGATCGACAGCGCCGGGTTTGAGCTGGTACCAGCCGGTTGGTTTGCTCGCTGGCCGAAGGAGAGGTTCTGGTGGTTCAACCACCTTTTCGGGCTGGCGCTGACCGCCGGACTGCTCACACTCGGCGCGCCGTTTTGGTTTAATCTGCTCAAGAATCTGACGAGTCTCCGCCCGGCCGTCGCGACTCTCGTCGAAAAACGACCGACGAGCGCGCCGGCCTTGCCACCCGCGCCAGGTAATCCGCCTGCACCCAGTTAAGCTCGACAAATTGAATCATGAAACCCAGAGATGCGATCGCGTGGTTCAAAACCACGTTCGGTGACAAGCTCGAGGAAGTTGTCGCCGGCACGCCCTTCAGCGCCGACATGCTCACGGCAATTGCCAACCAGGAGACGGGTTACATCTGGTCGGTGCTGGCAGAGAAAAACTTGAGTCTGCCGAGAATTCTCGAGCTTTGCGTTGGCGACACAATCGATGCGCCTGGCCGAAGTGAGTTTCCCACAAGTAAAGCGCAGCTCGTGGCAGCGCCACGCGGGCAAGAGATGTTCCGCATTGCGCGCCAAGCTCTGGTCGATATGGCGCAATACATTCCTAGTTATACAAAGGTTGTGCGTAATCCGGATAAGTTTTGTCACGGCTATGGCATCTTTCAGTACGATCTGCAGTTTTTTAAAGATGACCCAGCGTTCTTTTTGGAGAAGAAATGGTGCGACATCGCCGTTTGCATCGGCAAGGTCATCGTCGAGTTACGCGAGGCGATGCACCGCCAAGGCTTGGGCAACAACGCGACGCTGACCGACACCGAAAAAGTTTACGTCGCGATTGCCTACAACAAAGGCCGAGCCAACCCGAAGCTCGGTTTTAAACAAGGCTACAAATCGGACGATGGCAGGTACTACGGCGATAATGTCTTCGAATATCTGCGCATTGCACAAACCATCAGCGTTGGTGCGCGGCCTAAGCTCGTAGCAAGACCGATAGAGACCGCAGCTCCACTTCCGCCGCCAACCCCTGTCGAGGCGACGGATGACGTTTACGAGGTTGATGTGCGCGGATCAACGCTGCGTTTGCGCAGCGAACCTAGGATCGACAAGCGCGATCCACGCGCCAATGTCATCGCTGAATTGCCAGCCGGACAAATGGTGGTTCGTATCTCTGGAAAAAAAGCCGACGAATTCTTCGAAGTCGAAACCAGCTTGAACGGCGCGCATTTTCGCGGGTTCGCCGCCGCCGAATACCTGCGTCCAGTCAAAGTCCCAAAAGCAATTCCGGTGGTTGCGCCGGCAGCGGTCGCTCCCACTGCCGGCATTGTGGCTGTTTACATGCCGCGCGAAGCTGGAATGATCACGCGCCGCGCCGATTCCGCCGGACCGTATTCGTTAAACGAGCCTGGCCAGCCGCAGCGCGACGCGGAAAGCGCAGCCGAACGCTGCGCTCAGTTGGCTGCAATCATTGATTGGCTCGCCGTCGATAAACCTGCACACCAGCGCTACCAACCGACTGGCGGCGGCACGACCTTCTGCAACGTCTACACGCATGATTACTGTTTTCTGGCCAATGTGTATCTGCCGCGAGTTTGGTGGACGCCGGGTGCAATCGAGCAACTGGCCAAGGGCGAAACGGTTGAGCCGCTCTACGGAAAAACCATCGACGAACAACGTGCCAACGATCTGTTTCGCTGGCTGCGCGATTTTGGACCGCGTTTTGGCTGGCGACAGACCGGAACGCTCACCAAACTACAGGAAGCAGCCAATCTCGGGGGTATCGGTATCATTGTTGCGCAACGAAAGATCGATGGAAAATCCGGACACATCGTTGCGGTGGTTCCGGAGACCGATGATCAAAAAGCGAAACGAGACAGCGATGGGTCAGTAACTGGTGCGCTGCAAAGCCAGGCCGGCGTGACGAATTTTCGTTATCGCGCGACCCCGACCCAATGGTGGAAAGGCGACCAGTTTGCCGACAGCGCGTTTTGGATCCACGCCTAAGAAATGGTGCGCGATAGAGGGTTCGAACCTCTGACCCCTACCGTGTCAAGGTAGTGCTCTACCACTGAGCTAACCGCGCATGGATCGGACGTGATAAGTGATCGGTGATCAGTGATCAGTCAAGACCAGGAATGCCCGATCACCCTTCACGGATCACATCGACTCGCCTACTTCATCACTGGACAACTCGGACGCGCCGGACGACTATTCGCTTCCCGTGAGCACCTTGTTTTTCAAACGCTTCCTGAAGCGCCCATTTCGGATCGCCTCTATTGTTCCCAGCTCAAAAGCGCTGGTGGAACGCGTCGCTAGCAAGATGGATTTCAGTCAACCTCGGGTGATCACCGAATACGGCCCGGGTGAAGGCGTGCACTCGCGCGAGATTGCACGCCGAATGACTCCGGACTCGCATCTGCTTCTGTTTGAACTGGACCTGGCGTTCGCGCGCGATTTGAAACGGCAATTCGCAGATGATCCACGCGTTGATGTGATCCATGGTGATGCGGCCTCTTTGCCATTCGAACTGAAACGCCGCGGCATCGCTTCCTGCGATTACATCCTATCGGGCATTCCGTTTAGCATTCTCAAGATCGAGAAGAAACGGGCGCTCCTTCGGAAAACCTATGATGCTCTCGCGCCGGGCAGCAGTTTCATCATTTACCAGGTCACTAATGAATTGAAGCAGCACGCGACGCTTTTCGAGCACGCCGAATCGGAATATTTCCTGCAAAACATCCCTCCTATGTTCATCACTGTTTTTCACAAAACGCCATCGCTCCATAGCCGCGAACGACGCACTCCGGAGCTAAAAAGTGTCTCGGGACTGGTTGGCGTTGGCGCAGACGGTTCTGCATGACGGAGAAGCCGACGCGGCGGATCGAAAAAGATTCGATGGGCGAGATGTCGCTTCCGGCGGATGCGCTCCATGGCGCCTCTACGCATCGCGCGGTGCTCAATTTTCCGGTGAGCGGCTACCGTTTTTCGCGGCCATTTATTCGCGCGTTGGGCTTGATAAAGGGGGCTGCTGCTCAGGCGAATCATGATCTTGGATTGCTCGACGCAGAGCGCGCGGCGTTGATCGTACAGGCAGCCGAGGAAGTCGCGGAGGGAAAACTCGACGACCATTTTCCGCTCGATATTTTTCAGACCGGCTCGGGCACCAGCACAAACACGAACGCAAACGAAGTGATCGCGAACCGGTGCGCGCAGCTTGCGGGCAAACCGATCGGCTCGCGCGAGCATGTTCATCCGAACGATCACGTCAACATGGGACAATCGAGCAACGACGTGATTCCGTCGGCAATCCACATCAGCGCGGTCGAAGAGTTGAAGAATCGTTTGATTCCGGCCCTGGAAAAATTACACGGCGCGCTCGAAGCTAAGGCGAAAGAATTCTGGGACATCATAAAGATCGGCCGGACACATTTGATGGACGCGACGCCGATCCGGCTGGGTCAGGAATTTTCTGGTTACGCCCAGCAGGTTGCTTATGCAAAGGCGCGCGCGAAAAAATCGATCGAAGTTTTGCGAGAGCTGGCCCTTGGCGGGACAGCAGTCGGCACGGGGCTGAACCGGCATGTCGATCTTCCGAAAAAAATGCTGCGGCATTTGGAGCAACGCACCGGCATCGCGTTTTACGAGGCAAAAAATCATTTCGAGGCGCAGGGCGGAAAGGATGCCGTTGTCGAAGCGAGCGGTCATCTAAAAACGATCGCGGTCAGTCTGTTTAAAATCGCAAACGACATTCGCTGGCTGAGCAGCGGGCCGCGCTGCGGCATCGGCGAGATCCAACTTCCCGCGACGCAACCTGGCAGCTCGATGATGCCAGGCAAGGTTAATCCGGTGATGTGCGAATCACTGATGATGGTGTGTGCGCAAGTGATCGGCAACGACACGACCATCACCTGGGCAGGCGCGAACGGGAATTTCGAGCTTAACGTGATGATGCCGGTGATGGCGCATGATCTTCTCGAATCGATCCGGCTTCTGGCAAACGTGGTCGATGTTTTCTGCGAGAAATGCGTGCGCGGCATCGTGGCGAACGAGGAGCGATGCCGCGAGTTAGTAGAGCTTTCGATGGCGATGACGACCAGCCTCACCCCAAAAATCGGCTACGATCGCGCGGCTGAAATTGCGAAAGAGAGCGCCAAGACCGGGCGGACAGTTCGCGAAATTGCCCGTGAGAAAGAAGTTTTGCCGGAAAAAGAACTCGAGCGCGCGCTGGATCCGATCAAAATGACCGAGCCAGGCGGGATGGGCGAGAGCTGATGGAGTAATGGAGTAGTGGAGTGTTGGGCATCGGGGCTTCATCGAAATGGATAGGAATGACGAATGAGAAATGACCAATGACGAAGGAATGACGAAGCACCAATGAGGAAACGAGCTGAGTTCGGGCTTCGTCATTCGTCATTAATTCGGATTTCGACATTCGGATTTCGTCATTAGGCTGTCCTATGGTTGCCAAGCTCGAGGGGCCGCAGTTTTCAGGCGGAGCGAACATTGCGATCAAATGTCCCAGCCACATTTACGAGCAGACGATTGCCTTTTATCGGGACACGCTCGGGCTACCTCTAATCGAGGAGGAAAAAGACGGCTGCATTTTTCAATTCGGTCCGAACCGCCTTTGGATCGATAGTGTCCCGAACCTGAGTCATCCGGATGTCTGGCTGGAACTGGAGACCAACGATACCGAAGCAGCCGCGGCATTTCTGAAAGTGCACGGCGTTGCGAGGTGCGATGAGGTCGAACAACTTCGCGAAGATTTCAACGGCTTCTTCATCTCCGCGCCTAACGGTGTGATCCATCTCGTGGTTGGTCCCGAGGAAGCGTAAGCGGAACGGTGTCTGAAATCCTGAACCTACCAGAGATAATCAGAGATTCTTCGCTTCGCTCAGAATGACAAAGAAGGTGTCCTAGGCTTGAACGCTTCAACCCCTCGACGCTTAACGCAGGTCGCGCCATCGTCCAACCCAAGTGCTCCACCCGTAAAAGCCCAGCGGTTCCAGCCCGCCCGCGTCGACTAAAGCATCCACGTCGGCACGGCTCGGGGTGATCTTTTCGTTTGAATCAGCGCCATAGTAATCATCGATGACCATCCAACAATCGGCGGCGAATGTGTCGCCGTAGCACTCGATGTCGCGCCGTTTGGCCGCATCGGCGTCGAGGATTAAAAGCCCGATTTTATCCGGGCCCAGCGTTTCATGGACTGTGCGGATTGTCGCCGCGTCAAACGAATGGCCCTTGATAAGGGTGACCATTTCCGATATGCGCTGACGGGCAAGATTTCGCTCCAAGTCGCGCAAGATATTGCGTGTGCCGAGCCGTTTGTGTTTCACGCTTCCACCGGGTTCGATTGCGATCAGCTTTTTGTTCTGACCTGAATCACGCACGCCGAATGCCGCGGCAATGGTCGCACCGCCAACAAAGGCACCGATCTCGAGAATGTGGCCAGGGCAAATTTTTGCGAAGTGATAAATGAGAATCAGCACGTCCAGGTGTAACATGGAATATTTGTCGCGGATTTTGAGCAGCTCTGAGTGAATCGGCTCGTGCCGGTACTGCATCAGCGCATGCATCAGGCTCAGGCTATCGCTAGTCCCCTTGTTGATTTGCGGCTGAACCAGTGATTTCGGGCTCGCAGCAGAGCGCGCCGGACAATGCTGGCCCATTAGTACGAGATCGCGCTCGACGCCATCGAGTTGTGCGACACCCGGTAAAAACGCCCAGCGCTCGAACCCCATACGCCTAAACAATGTCAAGCTCGGCTCGTTATGGCCGAAGATGAGGCCGACCAAGGCTGTGATCCCCAGCGATGGCGCGCGGGCGATCGCTTCTTCCAACAATCGCCGCGCTACGCCGCGACGGCGGAAATTTTCATCGACGTAAACACTGATCTCGGCAGTGCCGCGATAGGCACAACGTGCCAGGAATTTTTTGAAATCCAGCCAGCCAATCACGCGCCCTTCGGACTCCGCGACCCAGAACGGATATCGCTCTGGCGAATGTTCCCGGAACCACGGCAAACGCGATTCGACCGTGGTCGGCTCAAGCTCGGCTGTCACCATGCGCGTCGGTACAGTGGCGTTGTAAATCTCGATGATCGCAGGCAGGTCGGCCTCAACAGCATCGCGAATGATCATTTCGTACGAGATACAGTTTCCCACCACCAGAGCAAGCTCGACAACATAGCCAGCTTCCAGTAGTCAGGGTTTACGTTTCTTAACGGGACTTCGCGTAACGGCGGGTGAACCCCTCGGCGTGAGTGTCGAATTCGCCGACGCGGTCGCTGCTGGGCTGGCGATGGGGAATGCAAACGTCGGCGACGCCGTTGATGAAGAAGACGGTGTCACACTTGGAGACGGCAAAGGAGTCGAGGTCGGGCCAGGAGTAGGCGAAGGCGCAATGATATTCTCCCAATGATGCAACGGCACGCTTGCGCCGCCGATCTCTTTAACCAGCGTTTCGCAGCGCGCCTGAAGTTTTTCCAAATCCGGCGGGCCAAATGGCTTGTCGGCCGTTCCAGGGAAAATTACGTAGGTCACCTTGAGATCGCTCACGGGCCGATTGTAGGGTGTCGAAAGCGCATTCACCTGTTTTGCGATGCGCAGCGACGCCTCCCCGACTTTATCGTTCGGCCCGACATCACCGACGATAGCCGGATAAATCGAATCCCCGAAAACGACCAACGCATAATCCCCGGGTTTAACGGGATCACCACCGTGCGTAAATGCGCCCGGCACCACGATAAAAGGATCGGTCGCGCCGATGAGAAAGCTGTACTTTTGCAGCGTGCCGACTTCGGCACGCAATTGTGCGATCGTATTGCGCAGCTCGCGTTTGCGCACAGGAGCGGTAGTTGCAAGCGCATATTCGTCTTCTGCGTGTTTCAATGCTGATTCGGTCGCAGCCAGATATGGATTAGGCGCGGGCGTTTTCTTTGGCCAGCGATAACTTGTGGACGGCTTGAAGTTAGCCGGTGTGCCGGTGCCAACGGGCATCCGATCCGCATCGGAGCCGTCAGCATCCACATCCATGTCTGCCTGGAGCAGGAGCGCTTTTCGATGCGTCTGAGGATGCTGAATTTGCAGGACAGTTTGGCAATCGAAAAAGTTATGCCGTGACAAAAGCAGATCCAGACGGGCGAGGTTTTCGCGCAGCATTCTGACTTTTGAGTCGTAAAGCTGAGCATAAAGCGGCGAAACCGGATCGGCCGAGAACATCGACGCCAAACCGGGCAGCAACGTTGGGAGCTGGGGACTGACTTTTGCCAGCTCCTCGATGGTCTTGTTCGGCGAAGGCACGCGAGCCTGAAGTTTTAGATCGAGCAAGTAACTCTCCGGCTGGGTGCGTTCCGTCGCGGCATCGGCGCCCGAAAGCGTCTCGACCGTGGAGTGGAGCGTGATCTCGTTGAACAGCTTGCCCGTGTCCAATTTTCCTGTGATCACCGGCGGCCGGGTCGGTGTCGGTTCCGGTGGTGGCGTGGCGAGTATTTCAGCAGGCGCGACGCGTTGAAGTCGCTCGAGCGAGATCCAGCGGTAAACAATCGCGGCGAAAAGCGCGCCTAATATGACCAGCACTACCCGCCGCCACGTCCGAAGACGAATTCTTCCCACGCGATTACTTTTTTACCCAGGCGACGATGACCGCAATGATCCCGATCACGCTCAGGATCGACATCATTCCCGCAGGCATCACTCTTCCGGTTCGCAGAAATTTGGGGACAAACTGCGCAGCGAGTAAAAAGGACACAATAAGCGCAGTCGCCAACCCAATCGTGCGATGTTCGGGCAAGAGAAACGCAGCTACGAGTAATAGCACCCCAGTGATTGACCCGGCAATGATCGACGCCGCGCTGCCTGCCTTTACGTAGCCGACAATCCCGCCAGCGATTGTCAAAGCGCCGAAAACAATAAAATAAATTTTCGCTGCTTCCATTGATTACGGCTGGCGCACTCGTAAGCCAACAGCTCCGCGCTGTCCAGTGCGCTGTAGCCACGCGCCTGTGGCGCGTCAAGCCACGTGTGGCTGCAACCCGAACGGCTCGCAGAGCCGTGGCTACAGTGCGCGCTGGCTGGCGTCGTTATAAAATTCGATTTGCTTTCCGCCAAGGCGACGTATTACGCGCCAGCCGTGACTCTTTGCGAACTCGCTGATCTCCGCGTCGGACATTTCTCGCAGAACTCGCAGCTCTGCAGGCTGGGTGACGACGTACTCAGATACGCGTGATAGCACTTTCGCGGTTTTTGCGGCGAGAGCTGGCAGATCTGGGTGCATAGTGGTAGCCGGTTTAACCATCAATCGCGCGATGTCCCTTGGCGGAATTTTTCTGCCGTGGAAGGGGCGGCGGGCGCTTCGGTTTTCGATTTAACCTCGCTCCCAGAGCGCGATGCGCTTTGCGGCTCGGCGAAGGTCCGTGTCAGCTTGGTTTTTCCATATTCGTCTAAGTCGTTGTAGAGGCGCTCGCCGCGGCGAGCGCCTGTCCATTAGCTTGCCCTCTTGCGACAAGCGCCGCTACAACAATCTCGGCTACTGGCGCGGCCGCGCCGGACGGCTAAATTCTGTAAATGTTTTCAGAAACGATCGAGCTACGCGGGCACATTATCGACTCTCTCATTTTGCCGAAGGTGCTGGATCAAATTCTGACTCACGGCGCGAACTTCAAAATTACTGAGATCAATATCGGCAAGAAACGAGCCGACCAAAGTTTTGCCCGAATCGAGGTGTCTGCCGAAACAGGCGAGGCGCTGGACGAGTTGATCCTGCGTCTTCGCCAGCAGGGAGCCGAGGTGGTGGAACGCGCAAATGCGCAAGTGGCCAGCGCGCCTGCTGACGGAGTTTTTCCGCGCGATTTCTACGTAACAACGAATCAGCAAACGTTCGTGCGCTTAGAGGGTAAGGAAATCGAAGTGCGCCCAGCAATGGTTAACAGCGCAATCGCGCTTGATCGAAAAAGAGGCACTGCGCGAGCCGTTAAGTTCTTCGATGTGAACAAGGGCGACGAAATTGTTATTGGGCATCAAGGGGTTCGGGTTGTGCCGGTCCAGCGTGCGACCACGTATACTGATCTTTTTCAGTTCATTAACACCACTGTTGATGCGGACGAGCCAAAGTCGGCCATCATTCGCGGAATCGGTGACGAGTTGCGCCGCGCCCGCCGAGCGAAGGGGAAAATCGCAATTGTCGCCGGACCGGCAATCGTACGAACCGGCGCGGGGCAGCATTTGGTCCGCTTAATCGAAGCAGGATATGTCGATCGTCTTTTCGCAGGGAATTTATTTGCTGCCTACGATGTGGAGCGTGCCTTGTTCGGGACATCGTTGGGAACGAATCCAGACCTCGCCGTCGCACGAGGTGGACACGAGAACCATCTGCGCGCCATTAACACAATTCGCGAGGCGGGCGGAGTCTCCGCGGCCGTGCAGCAAAAGATCCTGACCGGAGGCATTCTGCACGCCTGCGTTCGTCATGACGTCGATATTGTGCTCACCGGTGGAATTCGCGATGAGGGACCGATTCCGGGCGTAACCACGGACGTAATCGAGGCTCAAAAAGTCATGCGAACGAAGCTCGCTGATGTCACACACGTAATATTGCTCGCGACGGTCCAGCATTCGCTCGCCGTCGCCAGCATGTTAGCGCCTGATGTGAAAACGGTTTGTGTAGACATTGATCCTCCGGCCGTGGAAAGAGCGATCGAACACCAGCCCTTGCAGTCAATCGGCCTCGTCACAGACGTGGAGCCATTTCTTCGCGAACTTGCCGGTTGTCTCACCGAGTCCCGCGTTCGCGACTAGATTGAAAATCACATGCGCGAGCTGCTTCTCTGTCCGCCGAACTACTACGGCATCGAATATGAGATTAATCCGTGGATGAGTCGCGCGCGCGGCGCGGAGGCAGCGCTTGCGCAAAAGCAATGGGAACAATTGCACGCGACACTCTTAAAATTGGATTGCAAGGTGCATTTGATTGCGCCGCAGCCGGGACTTCCCGATATGGTCTTCACGGCCAACGCCGGACTGACCGTTGGCCGCACATTCATTCCCAGCAATTTCCGCCACAAGGAACGCGCCGGTGAACAACCATTCTTCGCCGACTGGATGGAAAAGCGCAGCTACAAAGTGAGTTGGTTACCGGAGAATCTTTATTTTGAGGGCGAAGGTGATGCGCTCTTCGGTGGCGACGTGCTCTTTTGTGGCTACAAATTTCGTTCCGACATTCAATCGCATCGTGCCGTGGCGGACATGCTTGGCTGTCTCGTTATCTCGGTGGAACTGGTTGATCCGCGTTTTTACCACCTTGATACCTGCTTTTGCCCGCTACCCGATGGCGGGGCGTTTTGGTTTCCACTGGCCTTCGACGAATACGGCCAGCGCGCCATCCGGGAGCACGTGCCCGATTTGATCGACGTTTTGCCGGATGAGGCGATGCACTTTTCGTGTAATGCCGTCGTTATCGAGCGCGATATTGTCCTGCCCGAAGGCGCTCCCCAGCTCGTGACCAAGCTACAAGATCGCCGTTACCGCTGCCACGAGTTGCCGATGAGCGAATTCATCAAAGCCGGCGGCGCATGCAAATGTCTCACGATGTTCATGCCGCAAAGAGAACTAGTCTGATGGTAGGGACGGCCCGCCGGGTCGTCCGTGATAAATCGGGCTCGGCGATCGCGCCCTACCGTTCCCGCTTCGCTCGCAGTGCGGTCTCGATTTTACCTAGCGGCAAGCAGTTCATCACGTCGTCTTTGATGAGCCAGCCTTTGCGGGCGATCCCAATTCCAAACCACAAATCCTGTAAACGCTCAGTGCGATGAGCATCCGGATTAATTACGCACTTCACTCCCTTTTGTTTGGCGCGCGGCCACCAGCGCCAGTCGAGATCGAGTCGCTTTGGCGCCGCGTTGAGCTCAATCCATGTGCCGGTGCGCGCCGCCGCGTCGAGCACGGCGGGGATTTCGATCTGATACGGTTCGCGTTTCAGCAGCAACCGGCCGGTCGGATGCGCCAACATGGTGACCAGCGGATTCTCCATCGCATGGATCACGCGCCGGGTCATTTCCGCTTCGCTTAAATTAAAGACGGAATGAACGGACGCGATCACGTAGTCGAGTTGTGACAGCACTTTATCACTAAAATCGAGCGATCCATCGCGCAAAATGTCGCATTCGACTCCGGCAAAGAGACGGAACCCGCGGAAATTCTTGTTCAACTTCCGAATCGTGGCGATCTGGGAGCGCAGTTTTGTTTCGTCGATTCCATGTGCTTGGATCGAGCTGCGGCTATGATCGGCGATGCCGAGATACTCCAGCCCCAACTCTTGCGCCGCAGCTGCCATTTCTTCGACGGAGTTGTGTCCGTCGCTCGCAGTGGTATGACAATGAAATGTCCCGCGTAAGTTTTCCTTCTCAATCAACTTCGGCAGAGAATGTTTCTCGGCAGCTTCGAATTCGCCCCAATTTTCCCGTAGTTCCGGCGGGATAAAGTCGAGATCAACCGCACGATACAGTCCGGCTTCGTCCCGCACCTTTGGAATTTTCCTAATCGGCCTTTTCTTTTTCGCTTTGGAATCGACCGGAACTGGGGCGAGCCGGTATTCGTTAAGCGTCCAGCCTCGCTGAAGGGCGCGGCTGCGTAGCTCGATGTTGTGTTCCTTGTTCCCGGTGAAATAAGCGAGTGCAAATGGATATTCCGCCGTGCTCACTACTCGTAGATCACACTGCACTCCGGAACGAAGTCGCAAGCTCGATTTCGTCGGCCCTTGCGCGATGACTGATTCAACCAACCGATGGGAAACGAAGAATTTCATGATTGCTTCGGGTTCTTTTGTCGCCACCAACAAATCCAGATCGTGCAAAATCTCCTTTCGCCGCCGATAGCTTCCGGCAATATCGACCTGTAAAACGCTGTTGTGCGCAGCCAAGTCGGAACGCATCGTTTCCGCCTCAGCCGCGACCTGTCCGAACTGAAACGAGCCGACGTGCGCCGCCCGTTTCGCGATCGACTCGCAGAGCTTTTGCTGCGTCGTCTGTCCAAAACCGGGCAATTCAGCGACGCGCCCGTCTTCGCACGCCTTCTGCAAATGCTCGATCGAGCTGATCCCGAGTTGATCGTAAAGAGCTTTTATCTTCTTGGCGCCAAGGCCGGGCAATGAGAACAATTCCATAATTCCGGTCGGGAATTCCGAGCTCAACTCTTCGAGGTATTTGAGCGATCCAGTCGCGGCCAGCTCCTTGATCTTCAGTGCGATGCTTTTTCCGATTCCTGGAATCTTCCCAACTGCTTCTTCATCCTGAAAATTCGAAACGTTGCCGCCAAAGGTTTCAATTGCGCGCGCTGCGTTAGTGTAAGCTCGAATCTTGAAGGGGTTCTCGGCCTTCAATTCCAGCAGTATCGCGATCCGCTCCAGAACGCCCGCGATTTGCTCCTTGGTCATCACCAAAAACCGTTAACCTGAATTGCGCCGCCGTCGATGGCGAAGCGATGCGCGGGCCTCGCGCAGCGCGCGAGTCCTGCGCACAATTGTTCGTCACATCCGACCGCGCCGCTGATAGAATTTGTAGCGGTCGATAATCGACTCGACGTACTTTCGCGTTCCGGGGAAATCGATGTTCTTGAGAAACGTCCGCACCGATGTGTCGGTAACGCCGTTTCTGCTCCACCGCTGGGCGCGACTGGCGCCGGCGTTGTACTCTGCCAAGGCAAAAGGAAGCGGATCGGGCTCATGTTTCCAGTGTTCGACCGCGCGATGCAAATACCACGTGCCCGCTTCCAAATTCGTCTTCGGATCGAAAAGCTCGTCGACATAGAAATCGGCGATCTTATTTTCGCGCGCCCATTCGTTGGCCGCTTTTTCACTTACTTGCATGAGGCCGCGCTCTCCATGGCTGCCATATTTTCTCGGATCGAACCGGCTCTCACGCCAAACGACTGCTTTCACCAGCACGGGATCGAGCTGATGTTCGACGGCAACGGCGCGAATAAGACGATCATATTGTTGAAACCGCGCTGGGCTCATCCATTCGTAAAACGTATAAACCGGATCCCCCGATAACACTGCGAGGTAAGCAAAGCCTGCAGCCAGTGCCAGCATTACGCAGAGGACCAGTTTGAAGAGGAATCGTATCACTTCGGCATCAAATCTCGTGCTCCTGCTCGTCCGAGCAATTAAACTAACCTGGTGCTTCCATGGCAAAGGCCAATTACGTCCGCGTCATCATTGATCGGGCGATCCATCGCGAGCTCGATTATGCGGTGCCCGAAAGCCTGACGGGCCGAATCGGAGTCGGCTCGCGCGTACGCGTACCGTTTCGCGAGAAATCCGCGCTCGCCACGGTCGTCGCACTTCCAGAACAGACTGAGGCGAAAGGTATCCGGCCAATCGAAGCAATAATCGGCGACGCGCCGGTCTTGAGCGAGGAATTGCTTGAACTGGCGCGCTGGATCGGCACGTACTATTGCTGCCCGATCGAAACGGTGATGCGCAGCATGCTGCCCCAGGTGATCCGCCGCGCGGAGATCGGATGGAAGAAACAGTTGTCTGTTCAGCCCGGACGCAAAATCGACAGCGACGAACTAGAGAAACTGCGAAAGCGCGCGCCCCGGCAGGCGGAACTCTTGGAAGCAATCTCCAACTTGGAAAGACCGATGCGCGCAGCGCAGCTTCTGCGACAAACGTCTCTCGATAACCAGACGCTACGTGCGCTGGTGAAACGCGGCCTTGCGGAGCTGCGTGAGGAAGCTGTGGTTCGCGACCCGCACGCTGACGAGCAGTTCATCGCAACTTCAAATCTGCTTTTAAACGAGGAGCAAACACGCGCCCTAAAGGAAATCACGCAAGCGCTTGATTCGCCTGAGAACGCGCGGCCGATTTTGATCCACGGCGTTACCGGCTCGGGCAAAACTGAAATTTACTTGCAGGCGATCCGCTCGGCGCTGGATCGCGGGCGCACGGCAATCGTTCTCGTTCCGGAAATCTCGCTCACGCCGCAAACGGTAGAACGGTTCAAAGGCCGGTTTGCTGAAACACAAGATACGGTCGCAGTGTTACACAGCCATTTGTCCGAAGGCGAACGGCATGATGAATGGCATAAAATTCATTCTGGTCGCGCGCGTATCGTGATCGGCGCGCGCAGCGCAGTCTTCGCGCCGCTGAAAAACCTTGGGGTCATCGTCGTCGATGAAGAACACGAGACCACATACAAGCAGGAGGAAGCGCCCCGATATCATGCGCGCGACGTCGCTGTCGTCCGCGCGAAGATCGAGAAATGCGTGGTGGTTTTGGGCAGCGCCACGCCGTCACTGGAGAGTTATCACAACGCTGCCATCGGCAAATACCGGCTGGTGGCGCTCACCGAACGTGTGGATGAAAAGCAAATGCCTCTCATGCGCGTTGTCGATCTTCGCCAGGAACGGCGGAAGGAAAAGAAAGCCGCCATTTTGTCAGAAAAATTGTCGCAGGCAATTGCCGATCGTTTGGAAAAACGCGAACAAACAATTTTGTTTTTGAATCGGCGCGGCTTTTCCACGTCGCTGCTTTGTAGCGAGTGCGGCGAAGCACGCAACTGCCCGAATTGCAGTGTCGCGCTCACGTTTCACCAGCATCCGGCAGTCGCCCGACGGTTGAGCTGTCATTTGTGCGGGCATACGGCGGCCGTGCCAAAGAAGTGTCCGGCCTGCGGAAAAGATGCGCTGATTTATTACGGCTTTGGCACCGAGAAAGTCGAATCGACGGTCGCCCAGATTTTTCCGAAAGCAGTGGTACGTCGCATGGACGCTGACTCGATGACGCGCAAGGAAGCCTATCGCGAAACTTTAAGAAACTTTCGCACTGGCAAGATCGACATCCTCGTCGGCACACAGATGATCGCGAAGGGTCTGCATTTTCCAAACGTGACGCTCGTCGGAATTATCAACGCCGATCTGGCCCTGCACCTGCCGGATTTCCGCGCAGGCGAACGCACATTTCAACTTCTCACGCAGGTCGCCGGACGCGCCGGCCGCGGCGAAACGTCGGGTGAAGTTTTCGTGCAGACGTACACGCCCTTCAGTCCTTCGATTCAGTTTGCGCGGCACCATGATTTCGCTGGCTATTTCCAACAGGAACTCGAGTTTCGTGAGCGCTGCGATTTCCCGCCATTCAAGCACGCGATCCTCATTACAGTGCGCTCGGCACATGAAGGTCGCGCGAAACTTTCAGCGGAAACGTTAAAGCGCCGTTTGAAAGAAGCGCTCTCGGAAGAATTCATCCTGGGCGATGCAACACCCGCGCCGCTGGAAAAATTACAAGGCCAATTCCGCTTTCACATCCTGATCCGTGGCGAAGCCATCATGCGCCTGAGTCGGCTCGTCCGCGAAACGCTCGATAAATTACCATTCCCCGAAGACGTCACCGTCGCTGTCGATGTCGATCCTTATCAGTTGCTGTAGCTGGGAATGCGCGCGCCTGGCGTCCTGGCGACATTCCCCTCGCGATCACGAACTTTTATATCTTGCTTCAGCGCCGTTGCTCAGCTCATCCCGCTCTGGAAACAGTCTTGACCGCGATTTCCAAAATTCGAAAATTCCAACCTTCTCACTCTCGGCAATTCATCTCATGAAAAAACTATTCGTCGCAATTCTTTTGCTGGTGGCGTTGGGGCCATTTTGCGTGCACTCAGAGCAAAGCAGCGGCACGCTAGCCGGGTTTCTTTCGAAGCAGGGCCTCTCAGGTGCAAAACTGGAGCGGCGATTCGGCAATCACCTGTTTGTTCCGGTCTCCATTAACAATCGGCGAGGTGCCCTCATGATCGACACGGGTTCGCCTAACACCGTCATCGACGTCAACAGCGTGAATACATTCGGTCTCGCTGTGGAAAAGACCGGCTCGAATGTGGGCGGTTTGTTTGGCCGAAGCTGGGAACGCTTTGGCAGCAGCAAAGTAAAAAGCATCGCGATGGGCAATTGCACACTGACAAACGTGCCGGTGGCCATCGCAGATTTTTTCCGATTTCAACAGAGACGGCGGCGGTCCCGCTACAGGATCGCATATTGCCGATTCTAAGGGCCTGGCGCACATCAATGGTGTTCTTGGCGCGAACGAGATGATCAAGTTTGGGATGATTATCGATTGCACCAGGCAGATGCTTTACGTGAATCCAAACGGACGGATTTCCGCGGTGAGCCAGAGCCTTACAAGTTTCCTCGCAGGTCGCGGATTTGCGCGAATCCCGATGCGCCTAAATGCAAATGATCACTTTGATGTTCAAGGCGCGCTCAACGGACATGCGACCCGCTTCATCGTGGATACGGGTTCGGCGAATACACTCATTGATACGCAAGTAGCCGTGCGATCCGGCGCTGGTGTCACCGCTCTGGCGGGCGTCGGCGCGGGCGGTGCCGGTGGCTTGGTTGAAGGAATAAATCGCACCGGCGTGAAAGAATTGGCCATCGGCAGCTTTAAGCTCGCGAACGCCGAGGTCGTAATAGCTCATCTGTCGGGCGACATACTGCTCTCAAAATCTGCGGCCGAATCGAATGCGGGCGTCCTTGGTCAGGAATATCTCTCGTCGAATTTCGCTGTCATCGACATGGGCGGCATGGCACTTTATCTTCGCCACCCCGATTCCCGCTAAGAATTCGAGCGTTCAATTTAGCGTTTGATCATTTTCGGAACGGTCGCCTTAGCAAGACTGGTGAATGCGGCCACCGCGCTATTCGCCGCGGAATCGCTCAGCCGCAAGAGACCGATATCCACTCCGAGCTTTTTTCCCTGCAGCCGGATCGCCTTTAGTTTTAGACTTTCTCTGCCTCGTAATGCGATCTTCGGCATCAACGTTGCCGCTTGCAACGGCGCCAGCGAGCGAAGCAACGTCTCAATCGCGTTGATCTCAGCCACCATGTGCGGACGGACCTGATGTCTTCGACAAATTTCATCCGTCATCCTGCGCATCACGAAAGTATCCGGCAACTGAAGCAGGCGTTGCTGGTGCAACTGTGAAAAATAGACCAGCCGCCGCTTCGACCATGGGTGGTTCTCGGCCACGATTAAGGCAAATTCATCCGTGCAAAGGCGTTCGTAGCGCAAATTCGGCGAGTGGCGGGTGAGAAAACCGAGACCGACGTCCATCCGGCCCTCTTCCAGCGCCGTCTCGATCTCAGTGGATGAGATTTCTTCGACGGTAATGCTGATCGCAGGGTGATCGGCTGTAAAAAGGCCAAGGAGGTGCGGCACGAGCGGGACGTTCAGTACTGGAATAACCCCCAAATGAAGTCCGCCGCGTAATTGTCCGGGTTCGCTGTTCAATTCCTGAAGAAAATTCTCCAGCTGATGAAGGAGGGCGCGGGCGTGCTCCTGAAAAATCAGACCTCGCGGGGTGAGCAGAATCCGCTTTCCGCGACGCTGAAACAGAGGCACCCGAAGGCCCGCCTCTAAATCTCGCATCTGTTGAGAAACGCTCGGCTGGGAGATTCCGAGCCGGTCAGCTGCTCGGCTAAAGCTTTTAGCTTCGGCGACTGCAAGAAAATAGCGCAGGTGGCGGATATCCAAAGGCTCCTGCATGTGAAAGGAATATTGTCCGGCGGGATGGCCAAATGCAATCAGGGCTTGATTGACCGTGGAGCTTCTGCTTCCATAGGCAAAACTTATTGCGCTATTTCCAAAACCTCTGGAGACGAAATGATTCAAGAAAAACTGATCGCCGCCGTCGCCCTTAGCGGTTTGCTTATAGCCGGTTGTGGGAAAAATCCTGCTTCCAGCGCTACACATTCGAATAAAGTCCGCGTCGGCTACATCGGGTTGACCTGCGAAGCTCCGATTTACGCCGCTTACGAGAGAGGCTTTTTCAAGGAGGAGGGACTCGAGCCTGAACTAGTGAAATGCAATTGGGCCACTTATAAAGATGCCCTGGCGCTTGGCAGCTACGATATCACCCATCATCTGGTCATGTATTTCCTCAAACCGATCGAACAAGGCTTGGATGTAAGGTTCCTTGCCGGCATTCACCGCGGGTGTCTGCGTGTCCAGGCGGGCGTTAAAACAAATATTCACACCATTCAGGATCTGAAAGGCAAGCGGATTGGTGTGCCGGGAATGGGTACGCCCCCGTTCGTCTTCGCGAACCGTGTCTTCGGAACGCACGGAATTGATGCTGGAAAAGATGTCACCTGGAAAGTTTTTCCGGCGGGTGAATTAGGTCTGGCAATCGACAAAGGCGAAGTTGACGCCGTCTGCAACGCCGAACCGATCGGTAGCTTGCTGATAGCGGAGGGAAAGGTGAGAAACATCGCCGACCAGATAATGGACGCGCCCTACAAGGACGAGTACTGCTGCGAGGTAATCGCGAACGGCAAATGGGTGGACGCGAATCCGGACAGGGCGGCCAGAGCAACGCGTGCCCTGTTGAAAGGCGCCAAGTGGGTCGAGACCAATCCGAGGGCTGCAGCAGTTTTGGCCGTGGAAAAAAAATATCTCGCCTCAACACCCGAATTGAACACGGCGGCCCTCGCCCGTTTGCGCTACATACCAAGTGTCCAACTGGCTGAGGAGTCGGTTCGCGGTGCTGGCCGGGAGATGAAAGTGGCGAAGATGCTTTCTCCGGAGACCGATACTGAAGCGCTGGCCAAGCGTGCCTTCATGCATCTTGATGGCGTTACTGACGAATGGATTAAGACCCTCGAGGTGGAAAAAGTCGCCGGAGGCCAAGTCTCACCCGACGAAGATATCCGGCTAATCGCGGAGTTGGTCCAGAAGGATACGGGAGATTCCTGCTGCCGAAGAAAAATGTTCGATCAGCCCGATCAGGACGCTCCGAATCTGGCGGATCCTGACGCTCCGTGCCTCGAGAAAAATACGGTGGCTGCTAAGCAGTGAGCCGGGCCGCACCGCAAACTGAGCTAACTTTCGTGCGAACACAGCCGGAGAGCGACGGCGTCGACCTCACCGACCATCGATCGACGCTCAGTTGGCGCGCCCAGTTGGCGGTTCCCCTCGCAGCTTTAGTTGCCCTCGCAATTCATTTGCTCTTTTCGAAGCGTGCGCCGGCCGTCGAAACGCATTCTTACAAGCTCCTCATCTATGAAATCGTCGGCGTATCGATTGTCCTCGCAATTGCGCAACGATTCTGGGTGCCATTGCGCTTCTGGATGCATCACATGTGTCCGATCTTTACGGCGGCAATGTTGTTCCTCGCCGTTTGGGACGTGGTTACGTTGGGTTTCCAACTGCTCCCCCTGCCGTATTTTCCCGGGCCGGCGGCGGTACTGCGGAGTCTCATCAGTGATCGCGCCCTTTTGCTGGACAGCACCTGGCACTCCCTTGCGCTGCTTTTAAGTGGCTACACCGTCGGTGTGCTCGTTGGTCTGATCAGCGGGATTTGTATCGGATGGTCGGCTCCGGTTCGTTACTGGGGAATGCCACTGCTCAAGGTCGTCGGCCCTATTCCAGCCACCGCTTGGATCCCTCTGGCAATGGTAGTCTCACCTTCTGGTTTTGTGTGCGCAGCAGGATTGATCGCGCTCGCGGTTTGGTTTCCGGTGACGATGCTCACTACTTCCGGTATTTCTAACACTCGCGCCTCTTACCTGGATGTTGCTCTCACCCTTGGCGCCGGACGCACTTATCTTATTTCTCGGGTAGCCATTCCGGCAGCGGTTCCGAATATTTTCATCGGTTTATTCATGGGTCTCGGTGCGTCTTTTCTGACGTTGGTGGTCGCGGAATCGGTCGGGGTGAAATCCGGCCTTGGCTGGTATGTCAGCTGGGCACAGGGCTGGGCCGAATACGGCAAAGTCTATGCCGCGCTCATCATCATGGCCGCTTTTTTCTCAACTGTCATGACTCTTCTGTTTAAAGTTCGCGATCACGTCCTCGTTTGGCAGAAAGGAATGATCAAGTGGTAACGATGTATGTCGCGGCTGCGTCAGCGCTTCGCGTTCACGAAGTCCGCAAAAGTTTTGCGGTCCCAGACGCGTCGGCCACAAGCCGCCTCGCGGTCGACGGCATTTCATTTTCCATCGCCGCCGGCGACCTCGTGTCGTTAGTCGGGCCGAGCGGTTGTGGAAAATCGACATTGCTTCGACTCATCGCCGGTCTCGACTTTCCTGATTCCGGCGAGCTGCTTGTGGACGAGGAAAAAATTCTGGGGCCGAGCGCCGAGCGCGGTCTCGTTTTTCAAGATCCAAACCTGTTCCCGTGGTTGACCGTGCGTCGGAATATCGAAGCAGGCCTCGTCGCGCGCGGCGTTCTCCACGAAAAGCGCCACGAAGTAGACGAGTTCATGCGCCTGGTCGGCTTGGGAGCGTTCAGCAGCGCCTATCCTCATCACTTGTCCGGCGGCATGTCGCAGCGCGTCGCACTCGCACGCGCACTCATTAATCATCCCAAAGTTCTCCTACTCGACGAGCCGCTCGGCGCGCTTGACGCCTTCACCCGCATGCGCATGCAGGACGAAGTACTGCGCCTCTGGGAAAATCGCCGCACCACGATGTTTCTGGTCACGCACGACATAGACGAAGCCATCTACATGAGCGATCGCATCATTATCATGACCCCGCCGCCCGGGCGCATCGATCGCGAGATCGACATCGACCTCCTGCGCCCGCGCGATCGCACCAGCGAGTCATTCCTCCGGCTGCGCAGCCAGATTCTCGAGCATCTCCATTTTGCCGGCAAAGCCGGCGACGTGTCTGCCTAACTAACCCGTCTGGCAGTATTCGAGATCGCCCGCGCCACGCGATCTGGGTTCTCCCGGATATCTACAAAAACGCGATCGAATCTTCCTCGTCATGGGCATGAGCCTCCGCGTTGGCGAAACCGCCGCGGCTTGACTCAGTCCGCAATCCGAAATCAGAACTCCAAAATCGAGATGAGCCGGCAGTCGGATTCGAACCGACGACCTGCTGATTACGAAATCGCGCTCCCTCACATCTGCGTATAGCAACTGCAGTCGCAGGTCGATGCTCTCGCGTCAAAGCTGTCGACCTCTTTCCCTGAAATAACCGAGTTGAATTTGGGTTAAATTTGGGGAGTTGGAGACCCTAGGCATTGAATCGCATCTCCCACGCATCTTGGTTGCGCTTGCCGCCACGTCCAAAAGGTAACGCGGTAGTTACTTTTTAACTTTTCCAGCGCCGCAACTTTCGAATCCCGGCGGTTTCCAATCTTTCAGAACGGATAAGTTATTTATGAAATCATTGCAGATTGGGTTCATTGGGTTAGTTCTTTGTGTTGCGAACGCCTGGGCTGGGCCATCAAGCATTCAGGGGATCGTCAAGGACGCAAAAGGGCAACCGATAAAAGGCGGAGATGTTCGGATTGAATCGAGAGATGGCAAACAGCTCTTCAATACGGTCAAGACCGACGGAAAGGGCCGCTATATTTCGGAGGGTCTGCAACCGGGCGTCTACCGGGTTACATTGATAGTGAATGGCGCAGTTAAGTCGTCGATCACGAATACAAAAACCAAGGCTGATGAGGCGACACAACTCAATTTTGATCTAAGACCGTTGCCGGCCGCGCAAGTAAACGCCGCGGAAAAGAAAGGAAAACACATGGTCTGGGTACCCGCGGGGACGGGAACTCATCTCGGCGGCCACTGGGAAGAAGTTCCCGACGGCGCCGGCCAGCCGGGCACTCTGAACGTCAAGAGAGCGAACGCCGAACAGCTGCAGCGGGATGCTCAGAGCATGGCACAGCCCGGCCATCCGTGACGAAGGTCTTCGGCGAATTCAACTGCCAAAGTTTAACAAGACGCGAGATTAACGCCGTTTCTTTCGCCAGACTTTCCGCTTCGCCTTTTTGCCGGTTGGCGGCGGCGGGACGCGCATCGCTTTACGCATTGCGTCGTCGAACTTAATCTTCGTCGTCAGCCTTACTGGTTTCGCTTTTGGCATCCGGCTCTGACTTTGGAGCAATCAGCTTTTTTTTCCACAAGTTTAGCGTACCGATCAGGAGGTCGAAGTCGTCGTCAGTCATGGGGAATGGGATTCGTGCCACTCGATTATGCGGCGATTCACGTTTACGATGATGCCGGCAACGTGATCGAGACGCACGAGCACGCGGGAGAGTTCAAAGAGCCCTGAGCCCGATCAAACAGCAAAGCAACAACAGGAATCGCACTTTGTAGACATTGCGCCGCTTTAGTTCGGTGAAAAAGCTCCGGACGTTCACGGCTGCTTTTCCTCGCAGAGTTTTTGGAATGCGGGATCGGAGCGCAAAGGGTCCCAGAACGGATCGAGCCTAAGAAGGGCCGGCGTGATGGGCGTGGCGTAATACGAGCTATCATAGGGCGTTTGTAACAGCTGGCTGAGAGTTGAGATCGCACGGCTCTTCTCGCCGACGATCGCCTGAATTAACGCCAGGTTCTCTTCCAAGGTAGGTCCGGACGCCGCATCTTTACCGCGGGGCAGAAGCATGACTGCACGCTCTGCTGCCCTTAGGGCCGAGTCCTTCTCCCCGAGCGCGGCATAAGCTTTAGACAGCGCTTTCAGAAGGGTATCGTTGTCTGGTTGATGTTTGCAAAGCTGCTCGAGTGTATTGCGCGCCTGTTCAGCGGTAACCTTTGCGCCAGCCGTATCTCCAGCGAGGCTCTGTGCTAAAGCAAGCCACACATAATAAAATCCCTTTTCGTAATCACTAGCAAAATGGAATTGAGCCAGTCGGGCTTGCAGCAATCGAACGGCCTCGCCGAGATTCCGTTCAAGTGTCAATTGGGTGATCTTACTCCCAAAGGCCGTGAACGAAGGAGTCTGTGCGTTTACCTTCGCCAACAATTTAGCGGCTTCTTGCAGGTTACCTTCGGCCTGATAAATGCTGGCCTTTGCCGCCATCACATCCGGATCGTTTGGCATAATGTCCAGCGCTCGATCATAGAGCTTTAGCGCGACTGGGAATTGTCGAACCATGCTGTAAGTCTCTGCCGCGCTGATGAGTAACTCCACACTACGTGGGTCCAGGGCGAGGGCTTGTTCGAAGTAAGCAATGCTTTGATCCCAGTGTCCGTCGCGTCTGGCAATTAAGCCGAGGGCCGTTGGTACCTCGCTGTTGCCAGGTAACATCTTGCTAACGCGACCGAACGTGGTTTTGGCAGAGCCGTAATCAAGCAGCACCCAGTATTGATAATAACCCAAGGCAAGCAGGGTTTCAGGCGAGTTCGGCTCCAGTTTCTGTGCATTCTCTAAAGCACGTTTCGCTGCGTCGCCGCGAGCTGCGGAAGTAGTGTCGTGGCGGTTAAAGTAGAGAAACGCGTTCACGCGAGAAAGCCGCGCCCAAGCGATCGCAAAATTGGGGTCAAGTTGCACCGCCCGCTCATAAAAACCCTTGGCCTTCCATACAAGATCAAAAGGGTGGAAGCAGATGGAGTAGTAGCTGCGTGCATCAAAAGCCAGGCCACGCAGATAAGCATCGTAAGCCTCCGGATTGTTAGTGGGTTTAACTGCTAATGCCTGCTCCTCGTGACCGGTCAGCTTCGCTTGCAAGGACGCTGCGATTCCTTTGGCGATCTCGCTCTCGACCGAAAAGATGTCAGTCAGTTTGCGATCAAAGGTCTCGGCCCAAAGATGGGAATCGTTAGCCGCTTTGATCAATTGCACGTTCACCCGCAC
>WNGD01001793.1_pt1 | contig 41272 bp, 42 predicted proteins | sample 5400671 | NCBI WGS metagenome assembly WNGD01 (sample SAMN13153369, study PRJNA577476) | soil metagenome | isolation source: 40 cm soil or saprolite under grassland replicate 2 | place: USA:California | collected 2016-06-15 | reverse complement strand
GAGACAATTTGCTGAAAGATAGTGTCCCCGAACTTTCACGGGAGTTCGTAAAGTCAGATTCCGACGCTACGGTCGTTTTGACACGGGTAAAGGATCCGAGTCGTTTCGGAATCGTCCAGATAGATAAGGGCAAGATCGTTAAGCTTGTCGAGAAGCCGAAACACTTCATCAGCGACTTAGCCCTGGCAGGCGTCTATTTCTTTCGACCTACAATCTTCCCGGCCATCGAGAAGCTGAAACCAAGCTGGAGAAACGAGCTTGAAATTACGGAAGCCTGGACACGGGGGGAAAAATTACATTTCATGAAGTCTCCGGCTGGTGGAAAGACACCGGGCGACCGGAAGACATTCTGGAGGCGAACCAGCTTGTCCTCAAGGACTTGAAAGCGTCCGTCAAAGGCAAGATCGAGGACGAAGTCTCCTTGTCAGGAAACGTCGACGTTGGAGAAGGGACAGTAGTCCACAGGGGTGCGGCACTTCGCGGTCCCGTCGTGGTGGGCGAGTACTCGGAGATAGGTGGAGGAGCTTACGTGGGACCCTACACCTCTGTTGGTAGTCACGTGAAGATTCTGGGAGCTGAGATCGAAAATAGCATAATCCTCGACGGGACGGTGATAGACTGTCGGGAAAGAATTGTTGACAGCATCATTGGGAAAAATTCGAAAATCGTATCTGATCGCTCGTACCGACCAACGGGGAGAAGGTTCGTGGTGGGCGAGAGCACCTTCGTCAGCCTGTGAGAGCACTATTACCCATCATCCGCCAGTCTAATTGCTGAGATAGCCTAGGATGACGAAAGGTCGTAGTCTGACAATCGAATGAAGGAGAGTTCTCACTAGAGACACGTGAAGCTCCTTCCGCGCTCTGCCCGCTTGCATCTGGTATGAAACAGAATGTGCAAGGGTCATCTTCCGTCGATGCAGGACGCTCACGCTTCTGTCCAGTTTGACTTGGAATCCGGCTCGTCTTAAGCGTGTGTCAAGATCCGACTCCCAAGCGTAGACGTCCCTGAATCCTCCTACAGCCTTCAATGGGCGCATGGAGATTGCGCGTGCTCCGCCGCGTGGCTGCTCGCCTAGAGGAGTGAATGCATAAGAGAGTTCCCAGAGGGCTACGAGTCTGTTGAGCATACCCCGAGACGGGTCCGTTCGAACAAAAGCAGAAACCGTGGCAAGTGAGTCGAGTCGAGACATCAGGACCTCTAGGAACATGCTGGGAAGAACCATGTCCGCGTCGACCACCACCAAAGCGTCACCCGTCGCCCGTTCAAGCCCTAGCTGAAGGTTCTCTGAGATGCTATTTTTCCACGATACATGATCCTTCTCTAGTATTATAGAATGAAGATTCGACAGTTGCGCCTTAGCGATGGCGACAGTCCGATCAGTGCACCGATCTGCAACAACGATGACGAGAGAAGGTGGCTGCGTTTGTCTTATGATTGATCCTAGGCAGTCTCCGATGTAGGCTTCCTCGTTGTGAGCGCAGACTAGGACTGTGGCAGGGATCAACCCAGCCTACTCTATGTTCGTCGCGAGGAAATAGACCAACGATCCGATGAGAGGAAAGAGGAACAGAACTTGATAGAAGACTAGAAAGCCGCTGGCCAATAACACAGCGAGTGCTGCAAGGTCTCGCTTAACCTTTGGATCCGAGAAATTGGGTGTCCATATTCCGAGAGCCCAGAGGCTCAACCCCAGGACTGCAAACATTGCGGCGACGTTGAAGAATAGGGCGGGAAGGTATGAGCCCCCTATCGGCTTGTCGTCCTGAGGATAATGGAATATGATGGCAAGGTCGTTTATTATTGGTCCCAGGATGTAGTTGAGACCGACTACTAGCACAATGCCGTACGCCCCCCAGATTATTGGCAACAATAGTGCTCTTTTCAGCATCCGATTTTCCGATCGAAACTCTCTACAGACATTGATATAGTATTCGCCTACGTTCAGTCTCAAGACTAATTGTCATGCGTTGTCCCTTAACAAAAATCACGGTAGAGCCCGTTCAGGCAGGATTGGCTTTACGCCAGAAACCTTCGGTCTCGGTCTCATGCGACTATCGACGAGAGTCCTGAACCTTTCCACGATCTCTTTCACACCTTCTTCCAAACTATATTTGGGCTTGAAACCCTTCTTCTCGATCTTGGACCCATCGAGCTCGTAAGACACTTGGTTGAGGTTAGGAGTGGGAGTAACTATGACTCGAGTGTCCGGGACCTCCCGGTTGATGACCGATGTGATTCTGTCTATCGACGCGTTCTCTCCGATAACGTTGTAGACCTGTCCTTTCATTCCAGGACTTCCAAGCGAGAGGATTAGCGAATCGACTGCGTCCGAAATATGGAGGTAAGGCCTCTTCTCGTTCCGCGCCGATTCCCAAACGGTCAGCGGCATTCCGATACAGGCGAGATATGCGAACCTATCGACCACTGTGTCGAAACGCATTCCAATAGAGTAGCCGAAAACAGTTCCCAGCCTGAGAACGGTCGAATCAAGTCCGCTCTGCGATGCTGCCTCCAGGCAGGCCTTCTCTCCCTGGAGCTTTGATTCGCCGTAAGGGCTGATTGGCTTGCATTCCCAGTTTTCATCAACCTTGCTTGGGGTTGGACCGTAAACGCTCGCGGTGGAAGAATAGACTAATTTTTCAACTCCGGCCCTTATTGCATGCTCGACAACTTTCTTTCCCCCACCAACGTTCACATCGAATGTCAGGTCCTTTCGTTCGAAAGACTGGGGAGCATTGGTAATACCAGCCAGGTCGATGATAGTATGGACGTCTCGAAACGCTTTTTTCAGGTCATCCTCTTTGCGTATGTCTCCCTCTAAGAACTCGAAGTTGCATTGTTGTGGGAGATCCATTATCGCTACGTATCGCTCTCGTAGCATGTTGTCGATTATTCTGATCGTGCTACCTGCATACTTCTTGTTCGAAGCCAGATCTCTGATTAGTCTCGAACCAATGTATCCGCATCCACCCGTTACGAGTGTGACCATCTCTGCTTCTACGCCAAGAAAGGCGAGAGTGAACCTTGAAAAGCCTACGCTCCAACACACTTTTTGATTTGGATAAGCTTCTGATTATCGGTGCAACCGGGCTCGTGGGCTCGAAGCTAGGCTCTCTAGCAAGCAAGCACGGTTTCGAGACTTTCAATACTCAAAACGCCAGACGGTCACCGTTGCCCAATTCGGCTCAGCTGGACATTACGGATTCTGAAGCTACATCAGACCTCGTGAGGAAAATCAAGCCCAAGGTCATCATCAACACAGCAGCTCTGCACAATGTCGATTACTGCGAAATCCACAAGGAGGAAGCTCACAGGGTCAACGTGGATGGAGTGAAAAGTCTAGCTGAAGCAGCAACGGAAAACGAGACTAGATTCGTGCACCTGTCGACTGATTACGTATTCGACGGCACCATGGGTCACTACTCAGAGCAGGACACGCCACACCCGCTTCACTACTATGCCGAAACCAAACTTGAGTCTGAGAAGGTTGCGTCAAGAGTACCCAGCTATGCTGTTGCGAGGACGAGTGTGATCTTTGGTTGGAATGCTCTCGAAGCCGAAGGGGTTCCTTCGAGCTCGGGAAAAACTGTCAACTTCGCCATGTTTGTCTTAGACAAGCTCAAGAAAAATGAAAACGTCAAAGCTGTAAGGGACCAATACGGTTCTCCAACGTTCGCGGACAATCTGGCGGAGGCGTTGCTCAGGCTCTCCAGGCACTCAGAGAATGGAATCTTCCATACGGCTGGACGGACATGCCAGAGCAGGTATGAGTTTGCGGCCAAGATTGCCGAAGTGTTCAACTACTCTAACGGACTGGTCCAGCCGACATTTACTTCCGACCTCAAACAGATCGCCGAGAGGCCCAAGAACAGCTGCTTGAATGTCGAAAAGGCAGAGAAAACTCTGGGAATGCGATTTCTAACCGCAGAAGAGGGAATCAGAGAAATGAAGAACCAAGCCTCAATTCCAGTTGGCGCCTAGCTCATTGAGCTATTTGTGGGGGGGCCTGTTCCAATCAAAGGGCTTTGAAGTCTTCGGGTCCACTATTGATGGATCGTTCCAAGGTCTTCGCTCCTCGTCGGGATTCTTGACATCATAAAGGCGGTTGACGCAATAGACTGTCAGTGAAGGCCTGTCCCCTAGAGTCTTGGTGCCGTGCCAGTAGTGCCCGGGTATTCTCACTACCTGAAGTCTCTCTCCGCTAGCTACAATCTCGTCAATCTGTCCTTTCGTCGGAGAAGTTGGGTTGTCATCGTAGGCACAGATCTTGATTGACCCTTTTAGTACGATAAAATAGTCAACTTGACCCCTGTTGTGACGGTGCCAAGCTCTGATCATTCCGGGATAAGTGAACGATAGATTAGCTTGCACAAGATTGTCCTCCCCGAGAAGCTCCTTCCAATCCTGCCGTAGAATTTCGGCAAAATATCCGCGCTCATCTACATTCTTCTTCGGATCGAAAATCCTGACCCCAGATAACATGATCAACGCTCTTCAAATTGGACCATTATAACTGATGTGCAGGCAGGGCCGGATTCGAAGAACCCATTCTGGTATTCAGATAGGTATCGAGCTAAGTCGATGGTCTATGTTAACGAGGCTCGCAGATGGTCGTCGTCGATCCATTTCAGCAGGTAGCCGTCCAGTTTCTTCTCAAGCTCTTCTCGTCGCGTTTTGTCATGAAGCTCGACGATAATCTCTTTCACTTTACGCGCCTTCAGAGAGTTTTGCATCCCATCCAGTACTTTGAATTCAGCCCCCTCAACGTCTATCTTCACAAGATCGGCTGGCACTTCCACTGTGTTATCATAGGTTGACACGTCGACTTCAACACCAGTCTTCCCAATGTAGACGTGGCTCTTGCCTCCTTCAGGAATCGTGTGGGGGTTATATCGGAAGACAGAGAGAATGGTGTCAGTGGAACCTCCACATCCTTTGTGAGGATCTTGATAGAGAGTCGTTCTCCCTATGGAGTCTCCCAAAGCCTTCGCAAAGACCAGAACATTGCTTATCTTTCGCTGCTTCAACCGATCGTTCAATAAATGGACCATCTTTGGGTTAGGCTCGAAAGCGTAGACTCTCCGAAAATTCTTGGCAAGAGCGATGCTGTATAATCCTTGGTTGGCACCAATGTCTACAAATAAATCCCCTCTGAAATGCCGCAGTTCTTTCTTGACCTTCTTTTCATAGAAAGGAGACCTACCTTGATGCAGAACCCATTTATTGAAAATGAACCTCCAGTCCGTCAATCCTGACAATAGCCCTCATAGCAAATAATACAAAGTGCTGCTCCTAACAATCAAATCCCATTTCGATTAAAGCAGCCGTCTCAGAGGGATTGAGTCCCCTCTTGCGTCACTATCCTCGGCTCTGGCAAGGGAACAATGAACTTGCCACCTGCCCGAAGATAAGCTTCCTCCTCGCGCTTGATTTCTTCGAGAAAGTGATGGGGCAAAATCAGAAAATAATCTGGGTTGTCCTTCCTCGCGTCATCTTTGGAAATTATAGGTATGAGTGTCCCCGGGGTTCGTCGTCCCCATTTTTCTGGATTCGCATCAGTCGCCTTCCTTATCAGCTCGTGATCAAGCCCGCAATATTGTAGAATGGTATTTCCTCGCGTGGAGGCACCGTAGACATACACGGTCTCTCCGGCATCCACGTGATCTTTGATGAACTTGGTGAGGGACGATTTTATGGTTCGAATGTTCTGTGCAAAAGTTGTGTAGATTGATGGTTGCCGAGAGAATAGACGGTTTTCTTCCTGTTCCATGATTTGCACACTTTTCCGTGTGGAGAATCGCGATCTGTGAGCGATGTATGTCCGGAAGCTACCGCCGTTAACGTCGTTTGTTTCAACATCGAAAACCTCCAGTCCATGATCGTTCAGGAGCTGCTTGAGAGTGCCGAGAGAATAGTAGGTCAGATGCTCGTGGCCAATGTTGTCGAATCCGTTGTTGGAGAGCATCGCTGGCAGATAGTTTTGTTGGATGACCCAAATTCCCGAAGAATCGAGGCATTTGGCGACGTCCGAGACAAACGTGTTCGGATCGTCTAGATCGTAGAACATGGCAATACTGGTTATGATTTTCGCCTTAGCGCCATCGTACTTGTTTGTGAAAACGTGATGGCTGAAGAAGTCGTTGAAAACATAGTCGCTCACTTTTCGAGCGTCTGCGACCAAATTCTTTGCGGGTTCGAATCCAACTCGCTGCAATCCAGACTTTTTGTAAGATGCGAGGAGGGTCCCATCATTACAGCCGATGTCGATTACGAGGTCGCCTGCGATTGGAGCAGCGATATCGCAAGCCTTTGATACGATGTCCTCGAGAGCCATTTTCATTGAAGAGCTGATTCCGGACCGGTACCAATACTGTCGGTACAATAGTTCACGTGGAAATGTGGTACTAAGCTGAACGAGCCCACAGGCAGCACATCGAACCAGATTCAAGGGTGCAATTGGGGAATCGCCCGCAGCGGTCACGAAATCTGAGACGTGCTGGTCACCGAGAGAGAGCACATCAAGCATCTTCTCGGCATGGCATGCCCGGCAACTCTTGATCGGCATTGCATTCTTGATGCTCAACTTTGATCCGAGTTCCATTTCTTTGGTCGTTTATTTGTGTCGGGAGAAGCGAACCTCTGAATTATAAGTTAATCCAACTCGAGTCTGGTTATGCTCGTCTGCTACCGGTTTCCTCAATTAGAGCGCGAAGTCTTGATTCAAACACCTCTGAGCCGAAAAGGGACGATCGCGCGGAGGCGTTGGTCGAAAGTCTTTGCCTAAGACTCTCATCATCCATTAGGGACAACAGATCATTGACTGCTTCGTCTGGGCTTTTCCATCTGAATCCGACCTCGTCGGTGACAATTTCTTTGGGGCCACCACTGTCGTGGACTATTGGAACACAACCCGCAGCCATTGCTTCTACTATGGCTATTCCAAATTGTTCGTCTCTGGTACAATGGACATAGGCCTTCGCGCGGAAGAGCAAGTTGCGTGCTTCCAGCAAGGGAGTCAGAACGAATCGCACATTCCTTGGAGCCTCAGTAACAAGAGAATTGTAATAATTGCGTTTCCCAGGATCAACGCTGCCAATTATGACAAACTCAGCTGAAGGAAGTGCTCTTGCGATTTGAAGAAAAAGTTCCATTCTCTTTACCGGCACGATTCGACCAATCGTGATGACAAGGTTCTCCTTGGTTTCACTGCTTGAACGATACAATTCAACGGGGCATGGTGGGTAAATCGTGGTCGAGTCTCGGCCCCATTCACTTCTCACCAGTGCACGAGTGTAGTTGGAAGTGCTTAGGAAACGATCAATTCGACGGACGCGTTTATGATAATGGGCCCTTGCCGGCGAATAGTACAGCTTCCACCCAATTGATGAGGAAGCTTGTTGAATATGACTGAAATAGTCTGGATAGTAGCAGTATTGAACGAGAGTGCCGCTGGTCAGGGGAACGTATCCAACATCTTGAGTGCTCAAGATCAACTCAAAATTAGGAAAACGTGATATGACGTCTTTGATCTTGTGGCCGTGATATAATAGCTGTCTGTAGAGCATGAGAGTGTTCGCAAGCTTCGGTCTGAAGGGCGGATACGAGAGCCTCGTTACTTCGCCAAACAGCCCTGTGCACGAGAAGAATCTTTCTACATGATCAACATCGAAGTCCTCGGAAATGAAGAAGACATCATGTTCTGCTCTGAGACTCGCCTGGAGGGAATGTATCGCGACCCTTTCTGCTCCACCGAGTCTGCTCATCCTTGGATGAAGAACAGCGATTCTCAATGATGGGCCCTCACATCGGTGCCATTCCTTCGAACACACCGATATTCTCCGTTATGAGCGACTTGTTGCAACCTGAAATGTTTGTTTTCTCTCCGCAAGGAGGCATCGCCACTGACTCTATCAAATATCAACGGGACACGGTGACTCCGGGAAGAGAAAAACGTCATCCATTAGCGGCTCGAATTAATTTTAGGGATAGGGGTCAACGGCAGGTGGGCATTATTTGCAACAATCGGGAAAGATAGGGTAACAAAAAGGTGGGTACAGAATTCCCAATTATCCCACGTGATGTTGCTCCCCACGGTAGGTTTTCAAAGGCAGGTGTTCGACTCATAACATGATAGCCTTTGTTGTTTCAACATGGAATAGCAGGATGGAGTTGGAGCCATTTCTTGATTCGCTTGATAAGGTTCTTCCAATAGGTCACGAATGCAAACTTGTTTTCATAGACCAAGGCTCAGAGGATGGTTCTGTTGACTATCTAAGGAACCAGCAGAAATTTGGCCGAGATTTTTCCTTGCTTGTTGATGACCATAAGACGAGTTGGTGTAGCGCCAATGAACGTGGCATGATCAAGGCCCTTAATGATAACCGTACAGATTGGTTGGCTATCTCGAATCCTGATATCATCTTTACAGATGACTTCAAGACGCTTGTGGAGTACGTTAATTCTCTCAAGCCACCATACCCAATAGTGTCTTGCCTTTTGATGAAAAAGGATGGAACATTACAGGGAAAGCCAGTCAGGAATCTCAATTTCCTGTACATGTTTGTCTATGAAACTGTATTTGGTAGCATGATAGACAAGTTCATTTTTGGTGACAGGAACAAGAGGGCATTTACCAAGAATCTCAAGGAAATACCAAATGTCCCGATGAGAGTTGAACACCCAGCTATGAGTTTCTTTATGATTCATAAGGATACGTTGGCCAAAACCCTACTTGGTGAGCCATGGGGTAAGGCCTATACATGGGCAAGAGCTGATAGTGATTTGTGCCGAATGGCTGCGGCCAAAGGAATCAAGGTTGTTCTTCTTGGAAATGTTCGCATAATTCATGAAGGTACCCACAGTTACAAGCGGTATTCCAAATCCAGCCAAAAAGCCGATTTCGCTTTTGGTACAATACTTTTCTGTAGATACTGGGGAGAACATCCGCGACTCTTTACCCTAGCTTATTTCATTGACGCATTTGTGGGTATGGCATTTCGTATTGCACCACGACATCCCCAAAAAAGATCGTCATTAAGAGAGGAAATTCATAGAAGTGCCACTGTCTTCAAGGGAATCTACTATGCTTGGACAAGAAAAGTCGTTCAACATCAGGTCTAGGAAGGTCAAAGCTATGGGGTTTCTTAGAGACAACAAGCCTTTGGGGATTCCGGGCGTTGAGATTTCGTGAGTACCATTCGGAAGATAGCGCTGTACCCAAAATCAGAACCAGGCAATATGTGTCGAATACAAAATCTGGAGACAACTGTACTCGCTAGATAGCGATATATTTTGGGACAGAGACTACCCGTCACGCCTCTAAATGTTGGATCAGAATCTCCTGATAGGTAGCACACTGTTACTGACCCTTGGCCGTTTAGCGTATCTCAGAGCAATGCCAATACAGAGGGACGTCCGGGAAGCACAACTCCCTCTGTCCAAGCGTCTTCGGATGTCCGACTTCTTCAGGAAACCGCGTTCCCAGGACATTATAGATTCATTCCGAACGCTTCCTTACGGGACCTTGTGGTTTGCGATCAACCTTCCTATAATGCACCTTGCCAACTTCCAAGGTCGAAGATGGACCTACCTTCTTGCGTTGATCGATACTCCATTCATTTTGCTAAGCTTTAGGCTCGGACTCCTCGGGGCATTGATCTATATTGGGATAGGCACTTTCATGCTCTTCCAGGCTCCGTGGAATTTGAGCATTCTTTGGCTAACCGTTCTTAGCGTCTTATCTTGGGTATTCCTCGTTCTTGCACCAATCGCAAAACTCCCCGTTGGGATTCCTATGAGGCTTGGAAGCAGGGTCCGGGGTCTGCTGTTTCATCAGCGCAACTACATCTACTATGGTCTTCTCGGGATCCTCTGGTTGTTTGTCTTCTGGAGAACACTGTTACCCTCGCTGTTTGCGGGAACGTGGCTCGGCTCCATTGTCTCGTTTGGGGCGTAAACGACGAAAACCAGCATCCTAATCGTAAACTACAAGGTTCCGGAATTGCTGGAAAAATGCCTAGAAAGCATCCGGCAATACACTCGCGACTATGAGGTTCTCGTTCACGACAATAGCCCTCCTAACCCGAATCTCGGCTTCGCACGAGCAAACAATCTCCTCATTCGCAAGGCTCGCGGGGACTACATCGTACTCCTCAATCCTGACACTTGGGTTACTGAGGGATGGCTTGACCGACTTATCGAGACAGCACAATCCGACCCAAGAATCGGAATCGTCCAGCCCAAGACACTCCGCCCAAACGGACTCCTTGACAGCACAGGACATCGATACACCTTCTTCTACGGGGTCTACATGCCCGGCGACAGAGGAGCCGAAGAGGTCGACAACGGTCAATACGATACAAAGACTGAGCTCAAGACCTGTACTTTCGCAGCTGCTCTAATCAAGAGACGGGTGTTAGAAACAATAGGCCTGCTGGATGAGAAGATGTTCCTCTACTGCGAGGACATGGAATTCTGTCTAAGAGCAAAAAGGCATCAGTGGCGAGTGGTCTACTGTCCGACCAGTGTAGTATACCATGTTAGACACGGCTCAGCCGGGGCAGTTGTCAAGATATCTCCTTGGCAGGTCTACTTCGCATACATCCAGTTCAAATATTTCGGATTGATGCCGCTCCTCGCTTTCATCCTTACAACGATTGTCCATTTGCCATATGGAATACGCGGCAAAGATGCATCATACCTCGTGAAAAAACTGGCTATAATACCGCGGCTAAAGCGAATGATAACCTAACTGTCGGGGAAGGCGGAAGTTGCAACTTGATGGACGTACAACCAACCAGGAGAATCTCTTGACTAATGGCAAGATATTGATATAGCGTAGGTACCCTCTGCTCCTTCATGACACTGCTCAAACGGTTTCAACAACTTATGTGGAGAAGCTGGTTCTATTTCAGAGCCGGATACGGCACGTATATCGCGCTGCTTATCGGATATGCAAGCAACATAGTTGTGCTGTTCAAGCTGGGTGTCCAAGGAAACAGATATCTCGACCCGATTTTTCCAACCCTGGGGATTTTTACCATAGCTGGTGTACTTATCTCCGTTCCGGTGGCCATTCTTCTCGGTCTATATCATGTGAAGAGAACTGGAGCATACGCTGCCGACGCAGCTCTCTCGACTGAGTCGAATCCGTACGTCTACAAAGCGATTCCCGGGAAAGAGCGAGAAGTATTCATGCCGCTTTGGATCCTCACGGCAAAGGGCCTGGCAAGAATAATGGAGCAACAGAAGACCCTGAGCGTAGAAGAGAAGGAAGAGTTCGATCGTATCCTCACAAAGGCCGACATGCTACTCCAAGGCAAAATGGTAGGGCATCCCAGAGACCGGGTAAAAACAATAACTCGACAATAGGCATTTATTGGACAATTTAGGATTTGGATGATAATCAGGTTCTGGATAAACAATCGATTTCCGTGAGTAGTGATTGGGACGGCGAGAACGATTTGAGTCCAGATGTCCAGTGGACCCATCCCTACCTTTGGGAATTTGTGCAACTGCTCCCCCCCGATGGCCACAGCCTTCTAGACGTGGGATGCGGACGAGGTATTGTCGGAGCTCTAGCCCGAATCTATCGCGATTATGATCGGACGGTGGGAGTGGACGTATTTGAACCGTATCTGAAGTTCGTAGAACAACACAGATTCTATACCGAGATGAGGCGACTTGATCTCAACAGCCCCCTACCATTTGCTGACAAAGAATTCGATGTCGTGACATGTCTCGAAGTGCTCGAACATCTCAACAAAGGAGCGGGTACACATCTGATTGGAGAAATGCAACGAGTTGGAAGACGAATCATTTTCGGGACTCCCGACAGGTTCCACCAACAACCAGAATTCGACGGCAACCTGTTCCAGAAACACCAGAGCCTCTGGACCCCGAGAGAATTCAAAAGGCTCGGGTACAACGTAGTCAAGGCTCGTGGAAGGGTGAATATCTCCGTGGGCTCCATTCACATAACCAGCAAACATGAATATCTGGCGTGGCGGGATGCTTGAGGGTCTGAAATCTGGCAACGTTGTAGGACAGGTTGACTTCATTGTGGAGAATCCAAGATGAAAATGTGCCTAACAACTTCCCTTTCACAGCGTTCGTTCGAGTTTGAAGCTTCAGATTCTCGAATTCTAATATCATATTCTCAAGAGCCAAAAACTCGAACTTCCCAGCCTCCTCAAAACATTCTAACGAATGGTTGGAATGGTTGATTTCAAGGGCGGCACAACAATAACAGCTATTACTGAACGAATAGATGGCGGTAGACTTTAATAAGAGAGACTTGGAACTTTTTCCTCAGAAACTTATGCATGAAAACCCTTCTCGTTCAAGGTTGTTAAGCAAGCGTTCGGGCCTTCCTACGGCTATCCTTCTGCTCCTGGCAATAGCAATGCTTCCAGGATTTTCCAGATCAGCACAAGCCGCCACCCCTAATAGTCCATTGGCGTTGGATGGAGCGGGAGCCGGCGGATGCCCCAACACGACGATGTCTTGCTCAGCGACCCTTAGTACTCAGCATTCGGATGACATAATCATCGCCTTCACCTGGGAAGCACTGACTATTCAACCTCCGTGTAGTTTTACTATTTCTGACACTGCGGGTCTTCCGTGGGCGACCAGGTCCGGCATTGCGTTCGAGATAACGGGGCGTGGAGAGTTGCAAGAGTTCTGGGCCAGAAGCATCAACCCAATCTCGTCCGACAGTATTACTGAATCGATCAGCGGTTGTGGAGACGCCTACAACGGACTTATGGTCTTTGGGATAAGTGGCGCTAACTTCGACATTCCATTCGATCCCAAAAGTTCCCTTCCGAGTAATTCTCTGGGCACTAGCGGAGATACGTCTGTACTGGTATCTACTAATAATCCGGATGACATGGTCTATGCAGCCGTTGTGCACGGAGGTGTCACAGGTTCACTGACTCCTGAACAGGGCTTTACCCTCGTTCCCCAATCTTCTTCAACAGTTGCTGTCGAATATTCGGTTGCAAACTCCACGCTCACAAACTCAAGCGTGACATTCGGAGATCCTTTTACTGATAACTGGATGTCGATCGGAGACGCGGTGCAGGTAATGAGCACATCTCCGGACTTTTTCGTCAACGCGAGTCCGCAAAGCCTTACTATCAAGCCGGGCTTCAACGGAAATTCGACGATCACTTTATCCAGTTTCAACGACTTCACCGGGACGATCTCACTCAACGCAACGGTTTCTCCGAACACGATCGCCAAACCCTCAGCCGCTGTTAATCCGACTTCAGTTCCCCTATCATCCAATGGGACATCTATATCGATACTAACGATCTCGACATCAGGGTCGACGCTGCCTGGTAGCTACCTGGTTACGGTGGCAGGGTCCAATGGGACTCTTACTCGGTCCGTCAGTGTCTCGGTGCTGGTCCCTTCTCCAGACTTTAGTATAACGGCTTCGAATTCATCACTCTTCGTTCAAGCCGGCTTTTCTGTTAACGACACTATCATCGTCACAAGCCTTACTGGCTTCAGCGGCAATGTTACGCTAAGCACGTCATCCTTTGGGCCTGGAAATTTGACCGTAGTAATCCTACCGTCGATGGTCATGCTGGCGGCGAACGCTAATGTAACCGCAGTTCTTACTGTGTTTGCTGGTTTCCCATTCTACACTCCGGCAAGTTTCACCGTGACGGTCACGGGGACAAACGGAGCAATATCTCATTCAGCTGGTATCTTAGTGACTGTCCTACCACCGCCGCCTCCTCCACCCGACTTTGGATTGAACGTCTTTCCACCCTCCCTCACGATCGTTGCAGGAGAGGCTCAAACAGTTGGAGTCTACGTGGTTTCGATCAATGGCTTCTTCCAAAACGTGACCCTGAAAGCGACTGTCTCTCCCCAAGTATCCAACGGGCCAGTGGTCTCGTTAAGCCCATCAGTCGTACGGCCGTTCTCCAGTGCAATACTCACCGTATCCACCACGGCACTCACGACCGTCGGCAACTACACAGTCACGATAACTGGAACAAGTGGGAACCAAAACCACTCGGTAACAGTCTTGGTTCAAATCTTGCCTCCACCTACTTTGACCCTTACCCCATCAAGCGGGCCTATTGGGACCAAGGTGCTGGTAAAGGGAACTGGTTTCCCAGTTCAATACGGGCAGACTGAAATCCTGCTGACCTTCGACGATCAGCTCCTAGGATTTACGTTCACTTCTAACGGTAGTTTCAATTTCACATTCAACGTCCCCGTCTCCCAGCCTAGCTTCCACTTGGTGAAAGCGACAGAACCTAGCTTCACGAGCAACGGCCTGATCGTGGTTTCCGCTCCCTTCCAAGTCTTAAGCAATCCAGTCAGTCCGTCGGTCAGTCTAACGGTCGGGACCATTTACTTCCCTGGAGATACAGCACTCATCAACGTTCTTGTGACAGAATCAGGGGTCCCGCTCTCTTCAAGTAGTCTACAACTAACTGTGACGTTGACGACCCCAAACAATTCACACGTGGTTCTTAGTACCACATCCCTCGGCAGCGGACTCTTCAAGGCTTCATACGCGATTCCGAAGAATGCTTCGATTGGAACTTACTCGCTTGTAGCTAGTGCTCACTTGCCAAGCGTGGGTGATGGTTCGGCTCTGGGATCCTTCGAAGTTAAACTGCCATGGCTATCATCGCAGGCACAATCTACAGCTACCGTTGCAGGAATCGCATCAATAGCGATGGTGGGGGTCTCCCTGTTCTCTTGGCGCAAGGGATACTTCCGAAAGCCCTCGAAAGAAACTCAAGCCGCGATCTAGACGGCGAATTGTAAGTACGTTCGACGCTGCAATCCCAAGATGCTTTCGATTCCCAAGTACGGAAGTGTCTGGTGATCCGGTTCGTCCTTGGAATCTAGTTGGCGGGTAAAGAAGGACCGTATTCTATTTTCTTGTTCTGAGTTGTTCTTCTATTGTTTTTAGCCTGTTCTCTATCACTGTCAGCTTGTCTAGTATTTCTTTGAGTATTCTTCCGAGGTCTTCTTCTCGGGGATTGACGTACTGTCCGGGTCTGAGCGGTGAGGGTATCGGTCCTATCGGTCGGGGACGGAGCGGGTCTGGAAGGCTCCCAGGTTCCAAGGCGTCTCAACTTCTACTCTCTCGTTTGGGTTTTGAGTGTTATCATCAAGGCGGCAATTGTACTCTTCAGAGTATCAAAAGTAGGAAACAGCGGAACCCAGTTCCTTCGGCGTGGAGAAGAGTCTAGGAAATCGCCCGGAACAAGCCCGAATCATGAATCTGGGAGGGGTGTGCTGTTTTCATACAGTTTCGTTGCGCTAAACCAACAGTTTCGATCAGCCCGGACAAGCCTATTCCACGCCCTGATCAGCCAGACCAGCCCCGGAACAGCTTCAGCCGGCGAGATCCTCCAAAAAAATCTCGAAAAAAGGTTGTCCTCGGGACACAATACAGCTCTTGCGAGACGCCTCGAAAGAGAGAATCGTTCAGAATAGTTCTAGGATGCTTTTCTCGCGCCCGTGCGGGCCCTCACAAGCGCAGGAGCTCCTATCGCACGCCCAGCCCTAGCCCTTCGGTGCCTCCTCATCTGCCCTAGTCGATTCGACTCTTCCTCAAACCGGCGCATCCAATCAGGAATAACCAGTACTCGAATCAGCTCTTGAACAGTCACACCACGACTCTTAGACACATCCTTCAACCTCATGAAAATTCCACGATCAAGAACCTGCATGAACTTCACCGACTCCTTCGAATCCCGCAACCCGACACAGCCACCGTCGAAGTACCAGTCACCTCCCACTATACATGGGTCACCTACTCTTTCTAGAAAATAGAGTCTAATTCAATATGTCAAAAACCGAATCAGCAAAACGGCAGATCTCATCGAGAATCCGTTAAAAGAACAATCCACTCCATCCCCCAAACTATGCTTGCATGCCTACTCGAAGGACCAAACAAGATCACGCTAAGAAAAGTCCCAGTTCCGAAACTATTCCGCGGAGATGTGCTTGTCAAGATGGAAGCATGCGGAATCTGCGGGACAGACCTGGAGAAGGTGGACGGACGACTCGGTCCAGGAGGAATACTGGGACACGAAGCAACCGGAACCATACAACACGTATCAGAAGGCGTCACAGACTATCATATCGGCGAGAGAATAGTCGCCCACCACCATGTCCCATGTTACAAATGCCCAACATGTCAGAGAGGCGATCTCACACTCTGCGAAGAATTCAAGAAAACAAACATAGACCCATGCGGACTCGCCGAATCATTCCGCGTACCCTCCTACAACGTCGAGAGAGGCGCGCTAGCACACCTTCCCGATCAACTGTCATTCGAAGAAGGAGCTATGATCGAGCCAACAGCATGCTGCATACGAGCCATCCGGAAGGCACAAGTGCAACACACTGACAACATCCTAATCGTAGGTCTCGGCCCGACGGGTCTTACTCAGACACAGCTCCTTCGAAGAATGACTTCCGGAAAGATAATCGGGACAGACATCATCGAATCGAGACTCCGAATGGGACACAAACTCGGTCTTGACGAGACGCTCGACCCACGGACCGAGAACGTTCCAGAAACAGTCGACAAGTTGACCAGCGGTGGAGTCGACCTCGCCCTCGTCGCCACAGGCAACGAGAAGGCGCTAGACCAAGCCTTCGCTTCAGTTCGAAAGGGGGGAAAAGTGCTATTGTTCGGAGCGCCTTCGATAGGTGCTGAGTACCAGCTCGATGTTAGCAGACTCTTCGCGCGCCAGATCTCGCTAATATCTAGCTACTCGTGCGTGGAGTCCGAGATGCATGAGGCGATAAGTCTCGTGTCGAGGAAGCTGATCGATGTCAAGGGTCTTGTCAGCGACCGGTTTCGATTAGGGGAAGCAGACAAGGCTCTTGAACACGCTAGGACCTCAAGAACAGCCGTCAAGACGATCATCATCTCGTAGGGAACGGAGAGTTAATTCAGCAAGACACGCCTCGGAAGAGTGGGAATGAGCGAATCACAGAATGCAATTTGAGTTCGACGAGAAGATCGACCACTCCATCCAAAAATCCATCAAGGCGGTGGTGCGCCTCTTCAAAGAGCGCCAGAAGCTCGCTCTAGAAAGTGGAAACCCGCAGTCACCTCCCTCGTACGCGGAGTTCGAGAGTGAACTAATGCAGATCCTCGAGTCGAACAAGCAAGCCGAACTTAACAAGCTGAGGACCCCGAGCCTGCGAGACTTGTTCGACCGAGCGTGGGCACAGAGGCTTCGCAACTACGCCACGCAGAAGGAGATGCGAGACTCTCACGAGGCGCTGATGCGCCGCTACTGAGAACAAATGCGGATTCCCCTCTCATTCGAATCGAATGTGCTTCACGCTGAAGACCCTTCTCGACGTTCGTGCCCTTGAACGCTAATGTTTCAATAATGGGACGAATATGAACCACGATAGCGCAATTCGGTCCAGTAGCGAGTAAACAATGCAATTCATGACCCATTACTCGATTTAAACCACAAACCCAGCCCGTTGAGCGACCGGCCCTCGTGGCTATTTCACGCTCCTACGTGAGTTTATTATACCAGCACGGGGCAGAACGCCGCCTCAGTTGAACGAGAAATGCCACAAGCATACTGTGTGAAATGCAAAGCAAACATCGAAATCAAAGACCCCCAGAACGTCACGCTCAAGAACGGCAAACCTGCCGTGAAGGGCGTCTGCCCGAATTGCGGAACCTCAGTCTTCCGCATAGGCAAAGCGTAGCGCCTCCTCTCCACAACCGTCAACCTCCTTACGTTTTTCGCACATCCGTCGTAGAACCTTTTAATCCGATCTGCTAATGGGACTATGGAGACTGCCGTGAGCAAAGCCATCTTCGGCTTCATGCTCCTTCTGACTATTTGCCTATCTGCTATGCTGCCTAATGAGGCGAAGGGAGCAACTTTATCCCCCAAGCGGTTATTCTACGTCGCCTCATCGGGCACGCCAGTGACACCGGCGACGCCGGGAATACTTACGTCCATACCCCCTTCCGGAAATTGTTCGGGCTGTATAGCGAATCTGACCATCACTCCGATCAGTTTCATAATGGCTCCGTCGCTGCAATCGCCCTTAACCATCAACGGTCCAGTAATACTCTCATTCTGGATAAACGGGTCATTTAAGCCGAGCGATCAAATCTCGATACGGGGGGCTTTCAGCTACAATCTACCAGGGCAGCCAGGCTGGTTGAACCCCAGCAATTATAGTCAACGAGTCTTCCCAGGGCTAACTAACGTCAACATCACACTGCCAATCTCGGCCATAGGCCTCCTTCAGACGTCGACAATCGCTATCGAAATTTCTGTCACACCGCTTCCTCAAAACTCAACTGTCGCGTTGGATTGGGGTTCAAGCTCAGCCCGTTCTCTAGTGATCGTTCCGATGTCGGATTATGAATCGCTGTTTCCAGCCAACACCATTACCATTCAGGATAGGTCGGACAATCCTGTTTCCTACTTCTATCTCAATGTTTTACCTCCAAACAATCTCGTGGTTGTAAAAGTGTTCGTTCAGGCTGCTCTCGGAATAACGGACATTTTGAAGGTAAATATGACCATAGAGGATCCAGGTTTTCGGCCGGCGGCCGGAGCGACGAACGAGACCATGAGGCTAGCGTCTGGGACGAGTCCCTACCAATACATTGCATCGTGGCCCTATCCTAATAATTCTACTCAGGGTACGTATCAGGTTCTAATCGATATTGTGGACGTTCAAGGTAATATCGCATACAGCTCTGCTCCCGCAACCTTTGGATTAGTCCCCCCAGGATACATCCCATTTCCCTATAACCTGATTCCATACTTTATCGTTGGAGGGGTCGGCGCGGCCGGCGGCATAGGCGGGGGCGTCTTCTATCGTAGAAGGAAGAGGAAGAGCTACCTTGTGCCGTTCGACCATTTCAACACTATTACTGGAGGCGGATTGGACGGCGGCACGGTTGTATCGGTGGAAGGCAATACGGGATCCGGCAAGACTCTCTTGCTTGAGCAACTAATGGGAGATGACCTAAGGAACGGACGGCCTTGCGTGTTCGTGACCACGGGGGACTTTCCCAACAATATTAGGGCGAGCATGAAGGCCATGGGAGTCGATATTTCAGGGTACGAACAGAACGGCCTATTGACGTTCGTTGACGGATACTCGGCTGAAGCAGGTCAAATGTCTCAAGAGAAGGTGTCTATCCCTTCACTGGGAGACCTGACAACTTTAGGTATCAAGATAACGTCGGCTTTGCCCTCTCCTTCTTTCAAAGGCGGAAGCCTATACTTCGACTCCTTAACTCCCCTTTCCTCCAAGGCAAAAGCCGATAGCATTGTCTCCTTTGTCCAGTCCGTTGGTGCAAAGGTTAGGGGCCTCTCGGGCAAGGCATTCTTTACAGTCGGACTAGGCATTGATGGTTCAGTTCAGCGACAGCTTGAAGAGACGGCCGACTGTATAGTCCAAATGGAAGCATTCGAGGAATCGGGTGCGCGAAAGAGGCGCCTCCGAATTATGAAGCTTCGAGCCCGGAAGCATCAGGAAGGCTGGTCGCTGTTCACAATTGAAGATGGCAAGGGTATAATCTTCTACTCGAAGAAACCAAAACGTTAACCCGAGTCAGAAGACTTTGTCTCTCGGGAAAACCTCCATGCCGGTTGTGCCGAACTGGTAGGGCCTGATTTGCGTGTCGTGAGAGATTCCTCGCATCTTCTCGATCTGTACAGCTCTCACGATGTTGCCCTCATGGAACAGAGAGTGCAGCAATACCACCCCGTGTGACAGGAACTCTTCTAGCTGGAAGCGCCGGTCCATAAGCGACGTCTTGAGCTCGCTGGTTATGAGGGAGGTGCAACCTGAATCAGCTAAGGCGTCAAAGAAAGCGACAGTAGCCCTGCGTCTCTTCAACTCTTCAACATAACGTAGCATGAGAGAGGTCACTGGGTCGAGCGCGATTCTACGAATATTCTCCCCCTCCACAATCTTGTTAATGGTTTTCAACAGTTCAGAGAAATCCGTCACGTCAAGGGGTGCTCCGTACGGCGAGGGAAGACCCTTGTCCGGACTTCCAGTTCTTCTGAGTCCGCTGGCGTCGATGAAGAGTAGTTTTCCCTTCTTTTCCATTCCGTCGATGTCCCAGTCATAGGATTGGAGATTCTTCTTAACCAGATCCGGGTGTTCGTCAAGAGTGACGTATAGGCCGGTCTCACCTAGCATAGCGCCATGATATAGGTACTGGAGAGCGAAGGTTGTTTTTCCGGATCCGGGGCTTCCAACGACGAGAATGCATCGTCCTTCGGGAAAGCCTCCTCCGAGAAGCTCGTCGAGACCTTTGATACCTGTGGCGACCCTCTCCAATAGAATAGCCGAGAATCGTTGTGGGGTCTGAGTCTATAAAAACAGTATCTCGAAAAACCGGCTAGGCCTCGACAAACTTTCCTTGTGGATTCTCAAGCCAAATCTTGGAAGATCCGAGCTTGGATGTGTTCTTCTGGGATAGAACATCGTGTGCAATTTGCCTGTTGGCTGGATCAGCGGCGAGGTTGCAGCCGAGAGCAAAGCACCAGCAGACTCCCATGAAAAGTAGAAGATAGTAGATCAAGAGACTGAGCACTGGTCGAGCTAGGATTGAGTACAATAGTGTGAAGCCGCCGGATGCTCCAACAACGAATGTTAGGAGAGAAGTGTGGAATGGTCCAACGTCGATGGTTCTTAGGCGTAAGCCACCAAAATATGGGAGAGCTAGGGCGACTACGGGTACCATTAGAGATCCGGACATTGTTAGTGTAATGTAGTCTCGCGTTACCAGAGAAATGATGTCAGAGGTCTTAGAGAGAGGCGAGACTATTGGAAAGACACCGTGTCTCGACATGTAAATGACGAATGAGACGACGACAGCGAGGACGAACCCGAAGTAGACCAGCTGCCGTCTGAGAGTTAGTCTGCGCCCCTTTCCTTTTGCAATTTCTTCTATGTCGGCAGCTTTTGATGCTATGACGCTCTTCCCCCGCATCACGTACAGGTAAAGTTTGATAGCTCTGGTCGAGACTACTCCGCCGAAAAAGAACATGTAGGTATATCCCAGTGGGATTGCGATCAGCGAGATTACTAGGGTGCTAACGACGGCGAGCTCTATGATGAGTGGTCCTGTCTGCGTGTTTCTGGGAATGAACCTGTCTGCTAGGAGAAAATTGAGGACTTGGACCGAGCCGATGAGGAAGAGTACAAACGATGTAGCCAGGCAGAGACAAAAGTTTCGGCGGTTGCGCGATCGGGAGAGTTTCGGGTCCAATTCTCTCCAGCCCCTGTCGAGTTCAGTCCAGCATATTTAGGAGGGCTGGTCCCGTCCGTGAAGAACGACGGTTAGGAGGAGAAGAGGATTGCAAGAAGAGACTGACCAGGTTCTCAAGCTTGTCCGGACTTATCGTCCCGAGGGTCGCGTCTCCGTCAGACGGATTGGAAGCTTCGTAAACGATGTTTTCCTTGTCGACGTCAATGGCGAGAAGCTTGTAGTTAAGCGGTACACGAACTGGGTTTCGTTGAAGTGGGTCACGCTCAGCCTCTACGGTCTCGGAAGCGTACGGTTTTCGATTTCTGGCCGTCGACGGATGGAAGCGGAGTACGCGTTCAACTATCTATTATCACGAAGAGGATTGAAGGTTCCAGAAATTCTAGGAGCAGACATACGGTCAAGATCAATTCTGTTCTCCTACGTGCCCGGCGATGGTCTTGCAGTCCTACTGCCCAAGATCGCCCAGACTGGCCAACTAGGACAGAGAGAAGTCGAAGCTTCACGCGAGGCCGGGCTCCTAATGGCAGGGGCCCATGGACTGGAGGCTGCGTTGGGAGATACCAAGCCTGAGAATTTCATCGTCGACCGGAGTGGAAGTGTGACACTCGTGGATCTGGAACAGGCACGTGAGAACGGGGACTACAGCTGGGACGTAGCCGAATTTCTCTACTATTCCGGCCACTACTGGCTTCCCTTCAACAAAGCCCTGTCCAGCTATGTTGACGCGTTCGTCAAAGGCTATCTAGAAGCGGGGTCCGCGCGAATTCTTCGCAAGGCTGCCTCTCCAAAGTACGTTAGAGTATTCTCCGTCTGGACCCCCCCGAATATTCTTCTCAATATAAGGAAGAAACTTCTCGAAGCCTAGCCTGTCCAACATAGGCGAACAAGCTATTGCGGTGGATAATCAGGCAGTAATACCGAACCAGATCTTCTAAAGAATAACCGCGACTTCAAAAAATCGTTCAGAATGAACCGGAACCAAGGGTTCGAGGCCCCGTTTTACGATCCGACCATTGTCTCGAAGGAAAAGTTGAACGATGCAACCTTTATCGATCGCCTCGACTCACCCGTTTTAGCCCTAGATTGGCCAGAATAGTTCAGAACAGTTCCAGACAACAGGTCGACTCCCCAAAAAAAGGGGGTTGCCTGTAAAGGTCCGTGCCGTGAAAGTGCTCTTTGGGAGTATTCCATTCCGAATGACAATAGAAGACTGCTCTACGCATCAAGCCTATCCAATGTTTCCGGATATTCCAGGCCTTCCTGGAAAAACGCTTGTCGAAGTTGCTGGTCTTAGTAGTCTTCGTCGCCGCCTGGCTTTGGAAAGTCCTTTCCTCCGCCCGGACCACCCTTCTCGACCGACTTTGACGCAATCACATCGTCGATTCGCAGTATCATTGAGGCAGCTTCCGATGCTGACTTGACGACCTGTTGCTTGACCCTCACTGGTTCTAGCACGTTAAGTTTCTTCATGTCTTTGACCTCGCCAGAAAACACGTCCACTCCGAACCACAGGTTGACCGGTTTCTCGTGTTTCGACCTCAGCTCAACCAGAATATCGATAGGATCGAGACCCGCGTTCTCTGCCAACGTTGTCGGGACTGCTTCCATCGCTTCTGCGAAAGCTTCGATGGCGAGCTGTTCGCGCCCGCCAACTTTCACCGCGTAGTCTCGCAGTCGTTTTGCGAGCTCTGCCTCTGGTGCTCCTCCGCCCGCAACGATCTTTCCATCCTCGATCGCGTTCCTCACAACCGAGAGCGCGTCATGCAATGATCTGGGATTCTTTGCGTCTCGGACATAGATCAGCTTGTCCTCACCGATCTTTAGCTCCTCGACGAGTTTAGCATCGCCCAGAGACTCTTTCGTGAGATCTTTGACGCTGGCGACTATCCTTGCGCCGGTCGCTTTCGAGAGCTTCTCGAGATCCCCGGAACTCACGTTCTTGACCGCGGCGATTCCGTTCCTCGAAAGAAAGTGCAGCGCCACGTCGTCGATTCCCTTCTCGGAAAAGAGTACATTCGCGCCAGTCTTTTGTATTAGCGAGACCATATCTTTCAGCATCTTCTCTTCTTCTTCGATGAAGAGGTGCATCTGGTCTGGATTGTTGATGTTTATCTTCGCATCAAATTCTGTCTTCTCGATCTCTAGCTTCGCGTTGAGTAATGCTATTTTTGCCGTTTCGATCTTTTTCGGCATCTGGGCGTGAGAAATTTCCTTGTCGATCACGATTCCCTTGACAAGCTCGGTCTCCTCTAGACCTCGACCGTGCTTCTTGACAATCTTGATCAGGTCAATGTCCGCCTTTATTTTTCCATCAACTTTCTCGGACACTTGTTTCACAGCTTTGACAGCAATATCTGCGAAGTGTTCCTTCGCGATAACGATCCCCTTGCTATACATGGCCGTCATGGCCACTTGTCGAAGGGTGACATCGTCCTTGTCAGTGATCGGAATCGCAAGCTTATCGAGAATCTCGATCGCCTTCTCAGCCGCCTTCTTGTAACCGTCAACGATCACCGTTGGATGAACGTCTTTATCGAGAAGTTTCTCAGCCTTCTCCAATAATTCCCCGGACAAGAGAACCGCAGTCGTGGTCCCGTCGCCCACCTCGTTATCTTGGGTCTTTGAGACCTCGACAAGCATCTTGGCTGCTGGGTGCTGAACGTCGAGCTCCTTCATTATCGTAGCGCCATCGTTGGTGATCGTAACATCACCGATCGTGCTAACGAGCATCTTGTCCATACCCCTTGGACCGAGAGTGGTTCTGACGGTTTCCGCGACGATCTTTGCCGCGGTTATGTTGTTTCTCTGGGCTTCCTTCCCGGTTGATCGACCCGTGCCTTCCTTTAGGATGAGTACGGGTACTCCTCCCGCTGTTTGTGCCGACATTTTACTTCATACCTCTATTTTGAATCTGGAATTCGCGAAAGGGAACGAAAGGAGCATTTTTTAAGGTTTACGCAATTCGCGACCCAGTTTTCCACTTTCCAAACGATGATCTTCTCGTCTGAACGTCTCTGTCACGCAGACCTCGCCCAGTTAGAACCGTCTTGCCGGAACAGAGGTACCAATCTGCTCTTGTCAGTTGTACCAATGCATCTTCTCATGGCCTCCGTCGAGAACCCGATGGCCTATCTCATAGCATTCGGTCTGAAGAAGGTCGAAAAAGAGAGGCCGGAGCTCGCAACTGATTCCAAGTATATGCAATTGAAGAGCCAGCTGTTACAAGACGCTGAAGGCCATTTCCGCGAGATACAGGCCACATATGCGACCGTGTTGAAGACCCAGTGTCAGTGCGGCGGGCCGCTAGAACCCGTCGATCACGATTTTGGGAAGAGCGGCGGGGTGATCTATGACAGTGTCATCGCAAAGTGTAGATCATGTGGTTCTACTCAGAGTTTTCAGTTTCCCAAAGAGGGTTTCATTTCCGAAGCCCGATCGGCCATGGCTCTGCGAGACTATCTGCAGCACGCCTACGGGATCGATTATACTGTTATGGCGTTGAACGACTTGCAGAGTCGTTCCGCCTTAGGTGCTTAGGCGAGCTCCTACTGCGTTCCAACGGTCTTTTCGTACATTCTTCGGAATGTCCATCGGAGAGCGTTCTTCAACTCGTTCAATCTCCGCTCGTCCCCGTAATTCTTTACATGGATCTGCTTGAGAACCATTCCCTCCTTGTCGATCTCGTAGGCGAGCACATCGTCTGGAGTAAGCTCCTGTTTCCGTGTGGCTTCTTCGTCCTTGACATGTAATGGTTCGAGGACTTTCCCGACCAGGAAGGAGCGGAGTGGTGGAGCGTTGGCGTCGAACTTGATCTCTCGCGAGGGCACGATCCTCATATCCTTCCCCTCGACGAATATGTCTGCGAGATGGACCCCGCTGATCGTTCGAATTGTCTGAGGCGCATTTTCTGGCGGGGTCTTTGAAATATTGATCGCGGACTCTGGAAGTTTCACTCTGCGATAGCTCTTTTCTGCGAGCATCTCATCAACGGTTGCGAGGAAGGATTTGAGAGTCCGGAGCTCGCTTTCGTGCTCTGATACTTTCTTGTCCAAGTAAGACTTCAGTTCTGCTAGCCGTTTTGTCGCGTTCTCTTGCTGGTCTGACAATCGTTCCCTTTCACCTCCTGTTTCTGGGATTCTTAAATAATCGACTGGGGCATTCTTGTGCCTCTCACGTGGGGCTGGAGTTGGAGAGCATGGTCATGATCCGAGACGTTCTTTCTGGAGAAGTAGATGAGAAGAAGGTTCTCGTGAGAGGATGGTTGCAGAACAAGCGATCTAGCGGCGGCATCATATTTCTCGTTGTCAGAGACGGCTCGGGCATCGTCCAGTGCACGATTCGCAAGGGGCAGGTCGAGGACCGGGTCTTTGACGAGTTTCTCTCAGCCAGGATAGAGTCGACTGTCGATATAGAAGGGAATGTCAGACCTGATCCTCGTGCGCCTGGAGGGAGGGAGGTTCAGGTTGTAGCTGGCAAGGTTGAGTATGCGGCGCTGGACGAGTTTCCTATTGCGAAGAAGTTTCATGGTCCAGAATTTCTCCTAGACAAACGCCACCTTTTTGTCCGTAGCGATAGGATGAGGGCTGTTCTGAAAATCCGCGCCACGATCTTATCCGCTGCTAGAGCCTGGTTTGACTCGCATAGCTTCCTGGAGGTCCAGGTTCCCATCCTCACATCGGCGGCTGTTGAGGGAGGCTCTACATTGTTTGAGGTGAAATACTTCGACGAAAAGGCATACCTTACTCAGAGCTGGCAGCTCTACGCTGAGGCGCTGATCTCGAGCGTTGGCAGCATCTATACCGTCGCGCCGTCGTTTAGAGCTGAAAAGTCTCGGACTCGTAGACATCTGACCGAGTACTGGCATGTCGAGGCTGAGGCGCCGTGGTGTGATCTGGATGGAATTATCAAGGTCGAGGAGCAGATGCTCGCTTATGTTCTGGAGCATCTTGTGAAGACTTGTGGCGCTGAGCTAGGTTTGTTCGAGAGGAAGCTGGAAGATTTGCAGCATGTTAAGCCGCCTTTTCCCCGAATCAGCTATGATGATGCGCTGCCTAAGATCGGCGGTGAAAAATCTGGGATCCAGTGGGGTGATGATTTGGGTTATGAGCAAGAGAAGCTATTGACGGAACATTTTGATCGGCCATTTTTCGTGACTGGTTATCCGAAGAAGGCTAAGGCGTTCTACCACAAACCGGATCCTGCGCGGCCAGAGGTTACGTTGTCTGTTGACATGTTGGCCCCGGAGGGTTATGGAGAGATCACTGGCGGGGGCCAGAGGATCGAGGAGTATGATGCGCTTGTGGCTCGGATGAAGGAGGAGGGATTGGATCCGACGAGTTATGGGTGGTATCTTGATCTTCGCAAGTATGGTAGTGTTCCGCACTCTGGGTTTGGTATGGGTCTTGAGCGGCTCGTCTCTTGGGTCTGCAAGCTAGATCATATTCGTGACGCCATAGCGTTTCCCCGGCTAATCAACAGAGTCTATCCTTAGCGTGTTGGTTTGGGATGGGATTGGTTCTTGGTCCCGTTAGCACGTGCTGTCTTACAGTTCTGCTGGTCTGTGTCGCGAGGACAACTTTTTTTTGAGATTTTTTTGGGAGGGTCTCGCTGGCTGAAGCTGTTCTGGGCTGGTCTGGCTGACCAGGGTGTGGAATAGGCTTGTCGGGGCTGATCGAAACTGTTGGTTTGACGCAAGAAAAGAGTGTGAAAACAAGCACACTCCTCCCGGATTTAGGATCCGGGCTTGTTCTGGGCGATTTTTGTTCGGGGGTTTATCTTTTCTACTCTGAAAAGTAGTATTGTCGCGCTGTTTCATCCTCCCGTCTCTCCCGGAGAGTTTACTTTCATCCATCTCTGCTCATCTTATACGCTCAACAGTACAGTTTGAGAGCTTACACAGTGGAAGTAATCAAAGTGCAGAAGAACAGCCTCTTGGCACCCGGCGAGATCGTCAGAGAAGCACTCTCCAAACCGACAATATTCAAAAACGAAGAACCATTGAGTCTAGAATGGCTTCCTACACGTCTGCCCCACCGGGAGACACAGTTGCGGTTTTTGGCGGAGCTATTCCGATCCGTCATAGACAGACCCGGAACAACCAGCCCTAAGGTGCTGATAACCGGAGACATCGGAACAGGCAAAACTGTTCTGACACAACGGTTTGGGACAGACATACAACGAACAGCCCGGACATTGAAGCAGAACCTGCAGTATATTCACGTCAACTGCCGCGAATTCCGCGGGAGCCTGTTTATGATCCTCAAACAGGTTCTGCAAAAGTTTACTCCACAATTCCCCCAGCGAGGATTCTCCAGCGAAGAACTACTGCACATTCTGCTGGACCAGCTGGAAGCGAAGAACCTCCACATTATACTCACACTTGACGAGGCTGACGTTCTGGTCGCGGCGGAGGGATCGACCAGCCTCTACAATCTGACTCGTATACAGGAGGAACGGCCCGGACGACCGGTGCGACTGTCGTTGATCGTAATTTTACGCGAGATTGAGAAACTGAAGGATCTCGACCGGAGTACGCAGAGTACTCTGCAGCGCAACCTGATACGACTGGACCGATACTCGACAAGCCAGCTGGAGTCGATCCTCGGAGAACGAGTCGAGCTGGCCTTCAAGGAAGGAACAATCTCCGAGGAGATTGTGGAGTTCATAGCAGACATGGCCACATCGGCCGGTGACGCTAGGTATGCGATCGAACTCGTCTGGCGAGCAGGCAAATATGCGGACACTGAAGGATCGAAAGAAGTCCGGCCCGAACATGTCCGGACAGCAGCCCAGAGCGTCTACCCGGTCATGAGGACCGATTATGCTCAGCACTTGAACCTGCACGAGAAACTGCTCCTGCTAGGCCTCTCTAGGACCCTAGAGCGGACTCAGGATCCGTACGCTTCGATGGGAGATGCGGAGATAGCTTACAAGATGGCTTGCGAAGAGCACAAGGAAGAAGCCAGAGCGCACACACAGGTCTGGAAGTACGTCCAAAACCTAAGCGCTACAGGCATAGTCTCGACACAGCCATCGACTGCTGGTTTCCGGGGAAAGACGACACTGCTCGGACTGCCGACTGCTCCCGCGTCTGCCATTCGGCGATGGCTAGAGTCGAGCCTAGTACGCAGGCCCTGAAACACGGTTGCCGCCGAGACCTAGCCTCGCCCGAGTCTTGTCCAGCAGTGGCCGGATCAAGATACTGACCATTCTCTCCAAGGTAGGAGAGCTACATCTGAGCGAGCTCGCAAGAGAGACTGACCAGAGCTACAGCGCCACAGACAGACACCTCCAAGACCTGGCGGAGGCCTCTATTGTAGAGGAGCACGATTACGGGCGCGTCCGAATGTTCAGATTGAACCTGAAGAACCCGCGGGCCAAGATCCTCCGACAGCTCATCCTCGAATGGGACAACAGCCCAGTGGCGAGACCGGTCGAAGAACAGGCTTAAACCACAAAGATGATCGAAACCCAACCGGATCTCACGCGATTGACAAAGTGCGACAAGTGCGGCAAGGAAACGCCGAGGAACAAACAGTGTGAATACTGCAAGAAGACGTTCTGCGAGGATCACATGCCCGAACACCAAGCGTGGGAACACCGGCACGAGACGCTTGCTACAGACGAGTCAAGACTCTGGAAGAAACGATGAAGATCCTAGCAGCTGAATCGAAGGTTTCGCTGGGAGATTGAATGCCCTTAAGTGACTTAGCCTCATAGGTCATACAAGCTTGTGGGTACCGCGTGCTGAATCGCGGCTTAGCTGTCCTAAGAGAGTACTTTTGCTGTTGCGACTGGCGTTAGTGTCATTGTTGGGTTATTGAGGATCTCGTTATTGTTGAACGATAGGTCCAGTTGGACTGTCATCGTTTCGCCTCCGTAGATGTGGAAGCCGCCGCCTGTGACCGGTACTTTGATTCCTGTCTGGTTGCCGCTGGGAATTGTGAAGGTCGTGTTCACGCCCTTAATCGTAATTACTGCTTGGCTGGCGAAGAACCGGAGTTCAGAGTATCTGCCTGGCGGCAGCTGGGTTGTGCCGACAAGTCTTGATGTTGAGAGTAGTGACATGAGGTTCAGTGAAATGTCTTTTCCTATCATGTGCCAGCCGCTGTTGTTGTCCGCGCCTGCTGCGTGAATCTCGATCTTGGTGATGTTGACGTAGATGGCTGTTATGTTGCTACTGTATGGTGTCGGCGGAGGATCTGTGATGGATAGTGCTAGGTTGGATGGCATGTAGTAGAGGTATAGAACGCTGATGGATGCGCCGAGAATTATTGTCATAATGGCGAGTGCTTTGTGAGCCATGTTTCCTCATGATTCTATCGGAAGTTACCGCGTATTCAACAGAGAGTTCTGTGGTGGTAGTGGGAAGAGTACTAGGGCATAGAGTGGAGACACGTGCCGAGTCGATTCTTCTAAAGTGTCTTAAGCTCGTGTGAAGACGCGCGCGACCATTGTCTAGCCAACAGGTAACAAAGCCGCGACGGCCTCGGCCGCGACTCGAGTCGCTATCGGACCTCATCTACGGCCTCTCCCTTTCTATCGGTGCGATCAGCCTCGTCATTACAAATGAGCAGACTTCGACTGTGACCGACATCAACCAGAATATTCTAGAGTTCATCTTCGTCTTCCTAATCTTGATCACGAGCTGGATAATCTACACTAGCGACATGTCGGTTCTCCCGGTCGAGACGCGTCTCGTGACGTTCCTGAACGTGGCGATGCTAATCCTCGTGGCGATTATTCCATACCTGTTCGACCAGGTGGTTTCGAAGGTCAATCCGAGTGCCGTGCAAGAGTATGCTTCGATCCTCTTCACCGCCGACTATGCAGTCACTCTGGCGATTCTGGCGGTCTTTTCACACATTATTGCTCAGGAAGAGGAACATCTGGTTGACGGGGAGATAATGGTACGATTTCGGAGGATTCGGAACGTTCTGTTTGTGCTTGCGGGAGTTGTAGTTCTATCGCTTGCGTTTCCATGGGACTGGCTGGTTGCGGGTATGCATGTTAGGCTCTTGGTCTGGTATGCTCCGATCATCAGCTTCTGGGCCAACAGGATGAGAAGTCGCCCGTTTGGACTTCCGAGATCACAGCCGTCAGGAATCTCCTAAATACGCTGGATTAGAGTGGCCGGTATGAGCGAACCCCCTATTCTGATAGTCGAGCCTGATCTTGTCGGGATCTGGAAAAAGAATGTCTGGTGGTTCGGCTTACGCTGGCCTTTCAGCATGGTCCTCTTCTCATGGGTTACTGTCGCTTCGGCGCTGGCTCCAGAGTTTCACCTAGACCGATATCTGTTGACGATGCTTGCTGGATTCCTCGGACTAGTTGTTGGCGCGCACTACATCGACATAACCGCGAGCGGGGACAAGTATCTGCCATATTTTCCGAAAATGAATCGAGCAGCGATTAGGGCGGTTGGTGTTTTGGCGATTCTTGCGGGCATGGCTGTCGGGGTCTACATGTCTCTATTATACTCGATGTGGTTTCTAGTGTTTGTTGTCCTGGGAGGATTCTTTGCACTCTTCTATCCCGTCGAGAAGCCGAAATGGCTCCACACTTACGCAGGGTTCGGGCTCGCGTGGGGCTTCATACCTGTACTTGCAAGCTACTACATTCAGGCGTTGCGCATCGACTTCCTAGGATTTGGACTCGCACTGTTTCTGGGGATCCTGGCTGTTGAGATGCATCACATGGCAGTTTTGACGAACGAGAAAGAGTATGGTTCTGAGGTTACGAAGAACGCCCGTTTGTTGTTGAAGATTCACAGAGCTGCAGCCTACGCGATCGGACTTGTACTGCTCTTATCTAGACTGGTATAGAGCAGACCCGTGCTGGTCGTCCCTCAATTATGTGAGGGCGCTGGGGTCGAGAGTCTTCTCCATCATTATCCATCCCACTTGCCGTTTGAATCCGAGCTTCGTGTTCACTGCAAGCATTTGGGCATTGTGGGAATCGTTCCAAGTCCTTATCGTCGTGTACCCGTTCTCTTGGGCGTATTCTGTGATTTTGAGCTTCAGTGCTATGGCTATGCCTCTGCCGCGGTATTCACGTATGACTCCTGTATCGTCCTGGTTGAGTAGTTGGGGATTTGTCTCGTTGCGGAGGACGTTGCTGAGTCCGATATAGTTGGGTCCGTCTTTGGCGATCATGAATCCTTCTGGGATGAAGCGTGGGTTTCTGAGGGCTAGGGCTTCCCATTGCTGGTAGGATACTGGTGTGAAGGGTGCTTCTCGGGGCATATCTGCCATGATAAGCTGGACGAGTTCATGGATTTTCTTTAGCGCTTCGGGGCCTTTGCGTTGTTCTTCGGCGAGTGTTGTGAACGTGATTCCTTGTTTGGAGGCGTTGTCCAGGTATTGTCTATACCGTGAGGGATCTGCCGTTGTGAGGTCTAGGCGTGATTCCCACAGTTTCTGCTTTTCGCTGAATCCTCTTTTTTTGAAGAATTCTATTCGTACGGGGAGGTTTTCTCTGTTGAGGGACCAGGCGACTATCGCGCTTAGATCAGAGAGTTCGTTGGCTATTCTTTCGTAGATTGCGCGTCCTATGCCCTTTCCTTGCTGTGGCGGGTCGACGAGGAGGTTTACCATGAATTTTCTGGGGTGGTACATGTCGATGGCGTGGGATACTTCGCCGAATCCTAGGATCTGGTTGTTGTTCTGGTCGATGCATTCGAATCTTCTCTGGAGGTACTTGGTCTTGTCTAGTGCGTCTTCCCAGCTGCGCCATTCGGCGACGCTGACTGTCTGGTCTGGATAGTTGGCGTTGCGGATTTGGACGAATCGGTCGTAGTGGCTGGGGTCGAAGGGACGAAACTCGAGGCTTAGAGTCCTCTGACTGGTCATGACGGGACTGGGACTGATGGGAGTATGTTAATCTTCGAAAAGGGCGTAGGGTTTCAGTTTCGGATTAGTTTTCGAGCTGTCGATGCTCTCTCTGGCTCAATTACTCTGGCGCGTTGTAGGGCTAGAATATGCAAGGTCTTGATTGTCGGATCTTCTGCCAGGGCTGCAAACAGTCCATCTATCACGAGGCGCGGTACCGTAGCGATAGCCAGTTTATTGGCCGGGTCTTGGTCTGCGAGAATTGTGGCGCCAGGATATTGGAGCCTCTCGCGACCGAGTGGATATGTGAAGACTGTTGACGAGCCTGGCGGCGATGTGGCTGATGGACGTGCGGTTAATGCCGAAGCGGAAGCGTCTGGCAGATCGGGCACATGAAGATCAGTCACTTAATTTTTTCCGAGAACCTCCCATAATATCGACTGTTTCACGATCGGGGACAGGGTTACCAGCTTCAGGTTTCTGCTGTTAGAATCGGAGAGAAATATGTCTAGATGATTCCCAGGCACTTTCGAAGCGACTTACAGGGACGCTCGGTTTCGAGAGATTTCCCACTATTCTCAACAAGGGTTCCTCCTCACCTTCACCCTCCAACTTGCCACCTGAATTCACAGGCGTTTTCCTAGGGACAACCAGACCACTTACATCTGGGAAAGGTTTTCGTCGATTTCTCGTGAGGAGGTTCTTAAGAAGAGAGGAAACGTAGCTTTGTCAGGACGTGTCTTGCTCAAGCTTTTCTTAAGGTCGCATGTTGCATCTACATTCAACATTTAAATGCGCCTTTGCGCATGGTTTGAATGGGCTGTTTGATCGTGGCGACTAAGAAGGTGGTGCAGACGGAGCTGGGCGAGCGCGAGTATGATCTCCTCTCCGACGTGGCGAAGCGGGAAGGTCTCACCATCAAAGAGGCTGCTCGACGTGCACTCTTGGAGTGGAGCATGTCTGGGCTAGAACTGAAGGACGATCCCCTCTTCCGGCTTAAACCCGTAAAGTTCAAGCAGAAAATCAAGTCATCCCAGATAGACCAGTTCCTCTACCTTGCCAAGTAATCCCGGAACAATATTCGTCGACACGTCCGCCTGGAAAGCCTTCTACGACGAAGAAGATGACCGACACGGCGAGGCAAGGAAGCTAATGAAGGCCATTGGCGCGAAGGAAGTGCCAGTGCGAACGCTCATCACTTCGGACTATGTGATGGATGAAACCCTCACCCTCATCCGGTTTGCCCATAGCCATTCGAAGGCTGTCGAGTTCGCGAACGCCGTCTCAGCATCCAACGCCACGAAGATAGTGTTTGTAGAAGAAGACTTGTACGGCAACGCACTAGAGCTCTTCACACAACACGCAGATAAGCCGTGGAGTTTCACTGACTGTGTCTCCTTCGCACTCATGAAACACATAGAGCTGACCACAGCGTTCACCTTCGACCCGCACTTCCAACAAGCAGGTTTCCAAACACTCCCCAAATAGGTCCTGGTAGCCGAATCTCGGATCGAGAAGGATATCGTTCAGAGTGTACGCTTGTCTTATGAGCAGGTTTGAAGTAGTAGTGGTTGAGCCAGAATTAAGTTGAGTGCATCAGACGAATCGGAGGCTAAGAACCGGCCGCGTCGAGAATTTCGACTGAAGCATCTGGTCGCCGCCACATTGGTGGTTGCATCGGTTCTTGTCGCTGTCTCGACGATCGAGCTGATCGCGGTCCCGTTATCGGTTGGGTCCGTAAGCGTCACGAACAATGGTCCGGAGGTCGCATATGCGACATTCCAAGGAATAGGCCAGTACTATGTGAATGCCCAGTGTTCCAACGTCAACGCTACGCGGATATGTCCCTTGTTGGTTAGTATGTCTATGAGTACTCCGGACGGAGTGCTTCACGATAGTCTGTATACCCGGTCAATGACGCTCAAGGTGATGAACTCTCTGGGGACGACTCTGGCTGTTGAAGTAGACACGTACACCACGCCGCCGGCATCCTACCAGGTAGCTTATGGCCTGGACCCGCCCTGGTCGCCATATGTTACGATAACTACTCCCAGCAACGCTCCGAGTGCGACTTGGACGTTCACGATCATCGTCCGCAACCCGCAGGTTGTTAATGGGAGAATGGCTCTACAGATCATAGGCAAAGCCCAGGTGGTCGATAGCCATTTCCTGGGACGAACCTACAACCTTACCACGGGAGTCATGCAACTCAGCGACTATCCATAAGAACGAACCAGGGCCGCACTTGTTACTCAGTCCAAAGTGAGGCTAGGTGTCTAGGAGCGCGTCTGTCTTGGCCGCCATTATGAAATCGTTGGATTCGTAATGTTCTGGATTGAAGATTTAAGACCCGACCTAGGCAGATTTATCACGACGTTTTTCACCGGGCTGGTTTTCTAGAGCGAGATTTGGAGTAGGTGAGGAGCAGCCCATAACCGACGAACGTGTAGAATAGCGCGTCTAGGACGAGGCTCAGCCAGTCGAGGCCGATGGCGAGGAAGCATGGTGTCGAAATAACGATGCCGGGAGGCGGGCACCCTCCAGTTTTCCACGGGAAGGGAAAGCCGTACCCCCCGGCCGGGTTGGGGACAAACACCGTGGCCAGAGCAAGAATTGTCCCAATGAGAATGAGACTGGGCCAGAGAAGGATCGGGCGCGTCATCGGTCGGGGTCTCGAACTTGGGTTTCACAGATCAATGGATAGCAGATATGTCTGAAAGAGGAAGTGATAGGTAATCCGGTTGTTGCAAGGACACAGCTTGAGAGTGACAGAAACAGCGGAGTACTGGGACAGGAAGTGGGCCTTCGGTGAGCACAGACCCGAGCGGGTGATCCTGGATGGTAGCGATGGCGAAGAAGAATTTGACAAAGAACTTCAGAAGAGAACAGTACGGAAGATCGTCCTAGACGAGGGTTGTGGATCGGGGGTTTTTACGCTTAAGATCGCGAGGAGAGGAGAACGTATCAGAGGCATCGACACTTCTAGGACTGCACTCAGACTTGCGGAAAAGAATCTTGCAAGAAGCAAGTTGTCGAACGCGATTTTCCATCTCGCAGATGCATATCGTCTACCGTTTTCAGACAACAGCTTTGATGTTGTTTACAGTAGACGAGGCCCTGGAAGCGACAATAGTCGCACTCTCGCGGAAGCATACAGAGTGCTGAAGAGGAATGGCATTTTCATGGAAATAACAATTGGAGAGCGGGATAAGCAGAATCTAGCCAGAATTTTCGGGAGGGGCCAGATGCTCCATGTAAGAGGCCGAGTCTCTACAACGAAGAGAGGGATGATGGAAAAGGCCGGGTATACCCAAGTCGTGACGAGAGACTATCTGGCAACAGAGGTGTTCAAGGGAATGCCTGACCTGCTGGTGCGGCTACAATCCGCACCGATTATTCCATCGTTCGACTCTCGAAAAGACAGAGTCTTCCTCGATAGAGTAGAGAAGGAGTGCATGACGGATCGAGGGATCGAGACGCCTGTCCATCGAGTCGTTCTAATTGGCCACAAATGAATGTGAACTAAGAAAAAAGGGGAAAGTTTCTTGGCGTTGCTCTGGGGTTAGAATGATCCCGTGGTGGTTACGACGTCTTGCTGGTGGACAGGCGTGGGGGTGAACTGGAAGCCGTACCACCAGACGACCGTCTGCTGGTTGTTGGTGTCCGCCCAGATGGCGTGGAACTTGTTGTTTGAGTCTACGGCGAGGTCTGTGTAGTCGCCGATGAAGCCTCCGCCGAACTGGTAGCGCGAGTTAATCGGATGTGTGGTGACAGTCTGGGTCTTACTGGTTGTCAGGTCAGTGACGACATAGTCGAGACGGGCGTTGTTAACGTAGTTGCCCAGCTGGAGGCAGTTGATTCTTCCGACCGCTGTTGGAGTCGCGGGCTGGGCGCAGGTCTGCCAGGGTGAAACTACGTCAGCGGCGTAGCTGGAGACGTAGACGTTGCCGCTGGGAGATATGGCGACTGCGGGGAAGAACGTGTCAACACGTTGAGCCGCTGGGGCGTTCAACGCGCCGCCGCTAGGTTGGGCTTGGGGATACCCGATCGCCGTTCGAGAGGATGCATCGAGAGTCGGGAAGGCGAGCTGGGGTGTAGACCAAGTGGCTCCCGCGTCGGTCGATTTACTCCAGTAAAGTGCGGCGTGGCAGACGGTGTTGCTTGAGAAGCAGGTCGTGTCGACGCCGTAGGTTGTGGCTGTGTTGAGAGCTTCGGTCGACCAGGCGGCGTAGACGTCGCCGTTGGGAGCGACTGCGCCTGCAGGAAAGCTGTTGACTCTGAAGACCGTGTTTGCTGGTCGGATGATGTCGACTAGGGGCGCTATGGCTATCGGCATTGTCCATGTGACTCCGCCGTCGGTGGATTTGGTCATCCAGGTGCTGTCGAAGGGTCCGAGGCGGGTGTCTCCGTCCCAGAGGACATAGACTGTGCCGTCGGGTCCGACCATTACGTGGCTGCCCTGGCTGTAGAGGACGCTGCCAGCGATCAGTTGGGGTGTGCTGAAGGTCTGACCGCCGTCAGTCGAATATGCGAAGATTATTGGTGATTGTTTGTAGGCGCCGTTGGACGGGTTGAAGATGAACCGTGTCCAGCTGACGTAGATTCGGCCATAGAATGGACTTGTCGGATTATTGTCGCTTGTACTCCAGGGTTTGTCGTTGAGGGTGGAGGGTGATTTTGTCTGTCCGATGAAAGTGGGTGGTCCCCAGTGGAGGTTGCCGCTAGTGTCGAAGGTGCCTTTGCTGAGGGTGACCGTGTTGGGGGCTTGGGTCCGGTCGAAGCCTAGCCCGGTGAAGTAGACGTTACCGTGATTGTCGAAGAAGACGTTCGAATCGCCGCCAGCATCGTAAATCCCACCGGTCAGACGTTCTACCCCTGGGATGAGTGTTCCGAGGTGTTGCGGGTCGGTTGCGATGCAGCACCATGTCTGGCCGCCGTCGTTGCTGTAGTATGATCCAGAGTAGGCGTCGCCGAGAGCGCTGCACGGGGTGCCGTTGATCATGCACGACCATGTTCGAGTGATGTAGTCGTTGGATCCTGCGACGATGCGGTTTGCGTTGTTGGGGTCTACTGCGATGGTCGGCTCGTTCTGGGTGGCTGCAGCGGTGTCTTGGTTAACGGTGACATCGGGGGATTGAACAGTTGTTCCGTCCAAGGTGCTGTTTAGGACGTGTGCTGGAGTGATTGCCGCATTTGGTGTGGGGTTTGTGTTCTGGTCGCTCATGTCTGCTTCCTGTTGTAGGAAGCCAGAGAGTGTGATGAGCAGACCAGGGGTGTTGTTTACTGAGGCGAGCTTGCCGGCGAGCGTGGTCGTGTCATAGCTGGTCTGGGAGGCGGCTGCGGGTCTTAGACTGGTGACCATTGCTGCTGAGAGAAATATGAGCAATATTGCAAGAAGTTTACTAATCATGTGTTTTCAGACGCGGTTGTCGATCGTTCTGAATATATGGGTATAGAACTAGCAGTAGGGAGCCAGCGGGGTATTGCAAGAGCCGGGGTCGGTGTTACTCGGCATCGCCACGGTTTTCTGGGACTATTTCCACTTGTGAACGGCGATGGCTATGAACGCTGATCCCATTGCGACGAAGAGTCCTATGATTGCACCGGCGCCGGTGGCTGTTAGAGAGACGGCTGCGGGATTGTAGAGGTTCCCGGCGTCGGGATTGTTCTGCACTACTGCGTCTCCTATCTTTCCAAGGCCGACTGCCATTCCAACCGTGATTAGGACGATTCCTAGTACTAGGAAGAACACTGCAGCTGGATCGAATCTCGCTGGAGTTGTCAAAACTTGGGCAGGACCTTCTTTGAGCGACGTGCTGGCCGTGTATAAGTGAATTGCAGCCCAGACGATGACCTTCGCAGAGCGAAGGAACTGTGCAATCCTGCAATCCTAATTCTGCATTAGTTTCATGCAATTTCGTCGCTCTTTCACCCTTGTACTTCCTCGGCGAGATACTACTCCTATGCAGAGCCTCGACTACAAGATCTTCTGCAAACGCTGCCAAATACGGACCTATCATGAGATCCGATATCGATCCGACTTCCAGTTCGTAGGAAGATTGCTGGTCGGCGAGAATCTATGGTGAGAGGATTCTCGAACCCCTCGGGTCCGGGACGGGGTACGTGGACTGTTGACAAGTCTATGGGCGATGTGGCTTATGGACCCGCGCGAACCGCCTAAACGGTTTCACCCCATAGACGAGAAGATGACCATTCCAGCCTTGGACCTTAATGTGATACCGCCTCTCTGAGAAACTCGTCCCGTAGCTTGGTGGGACCACTACAATAGCAGCCTTCGTCGAAGCTGAAGTAGGGATCACGGCGAGACGATCCCCCGCCTTACTGCGATGTCCATAGATAGCGATAGGCCGATGGTCATGTACAGAGTTGTACGTATGTTCACTTGTGTACGTGGACGTTAAAAACCATAACGAGGGTTAGCGTGTTTCTGAAAATTCTATGTTGCAGAAAGAGTCTAACCTACTACTAGCTAGTGTCTTCATCGTAATTGGAACAGTGTCGGTTCTCGGAGTCCTGCCAGTCGGCGGCGGCCAGAGCCAGCCCAGCGATTACGCGATTGTTCTTCTAAAGGACCAGGCTCTCTCAAGCTACACGGGTAACATCAACGGCTACGCGGCAACGATGCCAACTGGAGGCGGCAAGCTTGACCTGACAAGCTCGGCTGCCGTCGCGTATGCGAATTACCTGGCGAATCAACACTCGTCAGCGAAGAGTGCGATTGCTAAGCAGGCTCCAAGCGTACAGATCCTGTACGAGTATTACACGGTCCTCAACGGTTTCGCGATCAAGCTCAACGGCTACAGCCTATCCAGCCTCCAAAACGTTGGCGGAATAACTGTCGTCTCCTACTCGTCCGACATACACTACGATATGAACCGGTCGAACACTCTGATCGGCTCAGCTACACTGTGGTCTGCTGATGGGGGGCAGTCGAATGCTGGTGCAGGAATGAAAATCGGCATCATCGACACGGGAATCGACTTCACGCATCCGTTCTTGACAGACAACAGTCTCACGGTTCCAGCAGGCTATCCGAAATGTGACGCTCTAGACTCGGCAGTCGGCCAACCAAACACTTCATGCAAGTACGTGAGCAACAAGGTCATCGTAGCGAAAATGTTCTGCACTCAGCCCGTCTGCGTCGCCTTCGATGCTCAGGCCAAGCAGGACCATGGAAGCCACGTCTCAGGAATCGCTGCAGGCGTCGCCAACACGTGCGCACCGTTTGTCGGTTGCACGATGAGTGGAGTTGCGCCGAAAGCGTTCCTCGGAGCCTATAACGTGTTCCCAGGAAACGTCACGGACGCCTCATCGCTCGACATCGCTATGGCGGTGGACGCGGCGGTCGCTGACGGCATGGACGTTCTCAACCTAAGCCTCGGCGGAACGCCAACCAACAATGACCCACTGGTTACGGCCGTGGACGATGCCACTGATGCTGGTGTTATCGTTGCTATTGCTGCTGGCAACGCGGGTCCAGGTGCGGCCACGATCGAATCGCCCGGCATCGCTGACAAGGTCATAACAGTCGGAGCAAGCACGAACCCACACTTCGTCGGAATACCCGTTACAGTGCCGAGTCTCGGAACCTTCGGTGCGGCATTGGGACAGTTCAACGACTATGGCGTTGTCAGCAACTCACCGTACAGCCCGACTACTCCAGCGAACGGCTGCACCGCAATTACCAACAACATCTCGGGCGAGATAGCTCTCATCGCTAGGGGCACGTGCACCTTCTCGACGAAGATCAGGAATGCTCAGAATGCTGGCGCTACTGGTGTGATAGTCTACAACAGCGTTGCAGGCGATCCGACGGCAATGGCACAGGATGGCACGCCAAACCAGCCAACGATTCCAGCGGTCATGGTCTCAAGGCCCAACGGTCTAGCTATGGCAGCAGCTTCCACCCAGACGGTGTCTATCGACGGCACGACACCGCAGGAGTTCTTCACTGACGGTCCAAGCGCTGACATTCTGGCCGGCTTCTCGAGCAAAGGACCTGCCATGATCAAGAACAGAGTGATCAACGAGGTCAAGCCGGACGTTGTCGCGCCGGGAGTCAATGTCTACAGCTCGATTTTGATGACTTCTTGTGCTCAGCCTCCTTGCTTCGCCTTCTTCCAGGGCACGAGCATGGCGACGCCACACGTTGCAGGCGCAGCGGCATTGGTCAAGCAGCTTCATCCAGACTGGTCACCGCTACAAGTCAAATCGGCGCTAGAGAATAGTGCGAAGAGGCCTGTTGGAAGCAGTTCGAGCAATACGCCGTTGAGTAATCCAATGTTTCGTGGAGGAGGACGAATAAACCTCGCAGCGGTCACCCAGATCACGGGGACGATCAACGCGCATTTCTCGGCCAACCTCGGCTTCGGCCAGTTCTCTGTCAGCACCAATAACGGTACACAATCCACGTGGGTGGTTGTCCAGTCGGTTGTTAACTCGCCGGTCACCTATACTGTATCGGTGTCTCCGGCGGTCGACGGCGCCAATGCTCCAGTGATAACGACTACGACCTCTAGCCTCACAGTGTCAGGACAGGGGACTGGAAAGTTCTCTGTTCTGGTGACGGTGTCTTCGTCAACAGCGCAGGGCGACTACTACGGCGACATCACACTATCTGGCGGCGCAGTAACGCTGCAGATACCCTACTGGATAAGAATCGTACCATAGAACAAGACACGCCTCTTCCAACCTCCCTTCTTTCTTTTCTCTGAACTAGCTAAGATGCTGCTAGCGCGTCTGTCTTGGCGGCCATGATGAAGTCGTTCTTGTGAAGACCCTTGATCTTATGGGTCCACCAGGTCACAGTTACGCGTCCCCACTCTGTCAGTATGGCAGGATGATGATTCTCAGATTCAGCCAATGCTCCGACCTTGTCTGTGAATGCTAGTGCTTGTGCGAAATTCTTGAACCTGAACACTCGCTCAAGACGCTTGATACCATCCTGGTCGACAAGAGACCAGCTAGGAATGTTCGGCTGAAGCCAGGCAATCTCCGTATCCGTTAAAGTCGGCTCTCCACCACGACAGGGAATACACTTCTCCTGAACAAGCTCTCCGGACATACAACCCTCATCGTCGATCGACCTCTATAAAGCAGGATTGCCGGGGATATAGATGGAAAAGGGTCCCAAAGCACGCAC
>WNGD01000751.1_pt1 | contig 41341 bp, 41 predicted proteins | sample 5400671 | NCBI WGS metagenome assembly WNGD01 (sample SAMN13153369, study PRJNA577476) | soil metagenome | isolation source: 40 cm soil or saprolite under grassland replicate 2 | place: USA:California | collected 2016-06-15 | reverse complement strand
CTAGTACTACAGCCGCACTTAGGCAGCCAAGCGAGCGGCACGCCGTTTGATAGGGGATTGTTTGGCTCTGGCTTGATGTCGCCTGCGCCAGTGTGACCAATAAAGCACTCCTTCGGGCGTCGCGGGAGCTTGCCACACCAGCCGCGAAGCCGCAGTCGGCGCACTTCGGGGACCGTTAAGGGAAGGAGCTGAGCGACTTCGTGCTCCTGAACTTGGGCCCCCTTGTTTGCCCTGCCACTTTGACCACCGTCAAAAATGCCAGGGCAAACATCGCCAGGGTGATATGCCGATACCAGCCCTGCCAATGCCGCACTTCATATTCATCCAATCCGACTTGCTGCTTGGCTAACTCAAAGGCTTCTTCCACCTGCCAGCGGCTACCTGCCGCCCGCACCACCTGCTGCAAGGTGACTGACTCGGGGGCAAAGACGAAGTAAGAGGCGATTTCAGTTGGATCAGAGAGGCTGCGCCGCGCGAGCAGCCACTGCTTCCACCCTGGCTCGGTCCACCGGAAGTCCAGGGACTGCCAGGCCCCATCGTAGTAGCGCGGCCCTTGACTGCCTTCTCCTGCTGACAAGCGCTGCCACCTGTGAGCAGGCCAACGCGCCACGACCTCGTCGGCACGCTGGGTGAGCCCAAGGCGGCTCTCTCATTGGCATGGCCAACACATAGGGCTGCAGGCGCTCTTCGAGCCAGCTGCGCAGTGTGGTGTCCCCGCCATAGACGGTATCGCCTGTCACCCACGCCCCTGTGACGCCATGGGCAAAGGCACGCTCGAGCATCTGCTTGGCCAGTGTCGGCTTCTTAATCGTCTTGCGCCGCTCTTCTGGCACATCTGCCTCTTTGCACCGCTCGGAGTCCTTCGCCCAGTCAGCATGCAGATACAGCTCCCGGTCGAGCAAGACCGCTCCAGACCCAGTGGCATAGGCTAGGAAGACTCCGATCTGACAATTGGCAATCTTGCCGACTGTCCCGCTGTATTGGGCTGCCACGCCCACCGACCTGGTGCCTTTCGCGGACCTTGCCCGTTTCATCGACCACCAGCACCGCTTCCGGCTCGGCCAGATGCGTCAAGACGTACGCTTGCAGGTCGTCGCGCACTTGGTCCACATCCCAATGCGCCGTGTTGAGCAGACGTTGCATCCCGTCCGGCGTGGCTTCTCCCGCCAATTCTGCTAACTGCCACCCGTTCTTGTGCTCGGTGATGCGCGAGTAAGCCACGAAGATAGGCCATTGCCCGTTGACGTGGCTCGGCACGCTCAAAGTACGGTGCCAAACGCTCCTGCACTTCTTCTAAACGATCTGCCCACTGGCGCAGATCTTCGATTGCGGGAACCACTTCCATCTCTTCCTCCTTCTCCTTGTTTCCCTCATGCTATCACATAAGTGCGGCTGTAGTATTAGAGCAGGCACTAGAATGTTGGCAGCAGGCGCTCCTGCTGACCCTACCTGATTCTTCCGAGCGACCAATGTATCTAAGCAACCTGAGTGAGGGACTACGCAACCGCTATGCCCGTACAGGGGTGCTGGGCGACCTGGAACAAGCTATTGCATACTGCCAGCAAGCTGTGGAGGCTACGCCACTCAACTCCCCCGAAAGGGCCAGGAATCTGAACAACTTGAGTCTGGGGTTACGCGACCGCTACGCCCGCGCCGGGGCGCTGGGCGACCTGGAGCTGGCTATTGCCTGCAGCCAGCAAGCTGTGGAGACTACGCCACTCAACTCCCCCGATTACCCCGCTCTCCTGAGTAATCTGGGTCTAGGATTACTCGACCGTTATATGCGTACGGGTGCACCTGACAACCTTGAGCAAGCTATCTCCGCCCATCAGCGAGCTGTCGATGCAACACCCCCTGACTCCCCCGACTGGCCCATATATCTGACCAATCTGGGCCTGGGGTTGCGCGACCGCTACATCCGCACAGGAGCACTTGACGACCTAGAGAGATCTATTGTCGTCTGCCAGCAAGCTGTCGATGCAACACCCCCTGACTCCCCCAACTGGCCCATGTATCTGATCAATCTGGGTATTGGGTTGCACGACCGCTATGCACGTACAGGCGTACTCGATGACCTGGAGAGGTCTATCTCCGCCTATCAGCGCGCTGTCGATGCAACACCCCCTGACTCCCCCAACTGGCCCATGTATCTGACCAATCTGGGTATTGGGTTACGCGAACGCTACAGGCGTACAGGCGTACTTGACGACCTGGAGAGGTCTATCGCGGTCTACCAGCAAGCTGTAGAGAACACGCCCCCAGACTCCCCCGATCATTCCAGGAGTCTGAGCAACCTGGCTATTGGATTGAACGACCGTTATCGGCGTACAGGTTCGTTGGCTGATCTAGAGAAGATCATTACAACCTGGGAGGAGAACTGGTCCTCGCTGCACCTGCGTTTCGTCGCACTCCCCGTTGTCTATCAATTAGGTCAGCAGCGCCAGAGTGTCCATATCGCTGCCTCTCTCGTCACCGCCTATTTGGAACGATCAGCGCGGCATCGTTCCAGCGCCCAGATCGACCGCTGTCGAGCCCTTGAGGTGGCTGAAGGCAGCAAATCCCGCCTGCTCACCCAGTTAGTTGGTCGTGGGCCGCTCCCTCTGCCAACAGGGCTGTCGTCAGAGGTTGCCGCACGCGAACAGGACCTCCTGTCGGATCTGACGGCCCTGGATACATTGGAACTGATCATCCACGACCGACCAACTCCAGCCCAGCAAGAAGCCGGGAGCCTGCATCGCCTTCAGCAGCGCCAAGCTGACCTGATCGAACTGGAGGGTCTGTGGGACGGCATTGCTAGCCTCGGTCCAGACGGAACCGAGTATGCGGCCCTCCGTCGCGGTGCAGCTCCCACCTGGCAGGAACTCACTGATTTGGCGCGAGAACTTGGGCGAGCCACCGCACTTCTCTCGTTCTTCACGACCCCTGACCACGTGCTGCTCTTCCTTCTTCGCGCAGGCTGGCGTGGACCGCACGTGAGTAGGGTACCCCTCAATGTGGTCGGTTGGGACAATCTGTTGGAGCGTTTCTTCCGCGAAGTCCTCCTCTACTCTCCTGGTCTGCGACGGAGAGAGTCCTGGGATCAGGCACTGCACCCGCTGCTAACTCAAGCACAGCGGCATCTGGCAGGGGTCGAGCGGCTGATCCTGGCCCCAGCGGGGAAGGGGCATCTGCTGCCCTGGAGTGCCCTGATGGAACGCGTGGGGTGGCGTACTCCTGCCGACCAGCCCTTGCCTCTAGTTACCCTGCCTGCGCTCGGCGTGCTGCCACGCTTGCGACGACGACCGCATACCCACGTTAGTTTGGCTCTCGTCATCGGCAATCCTACGGACGACCTTCCCTATGCCGAAGATGAAGCCAGAGAAGTCGCTGCGGGCTTCGGAACAGCTCCGCTTCTAAGCAGTGCTGCCACAAAAGGGGCTGTTCTGTCGCGGCTGGCAGAGGTTTCGCTGATCCACCTGGCCACGCATGCGTTCTTCGACCCCAACAACCCACTGGAGTCTGGCATTGTCTTGGCTGATGGTGTCCTGACTGCACGGGATGTGCTCCAGCATCGCCTACAAGCGGATTTGTTGGTCTTATCAGCGTGTGAAAGTGGACAAGTTGGCTCGCTCGGCGGCGAAGAACTCGCAGGGCTCAGTCAGGCGTTCTTACAGGCGGGGGTACGCTCCCTGCTGGTCAGCCTTTGGCGGGTGAACGACCCAGCCACCGCTGCTCTCATGCAGGCATTCTACACTGCATGGCAGGCGGGAGCCGACAAAGCCCTGGCCCTACGACAGGCGATGACACAGATTCAACAGCATCCGCGCTGGACACATCCCTACTACTGGGGTGCCTTTGTCCTCCAGGGGGATTGGGACTAACAGTGGGAAAATGAACATCACAAAGGAGAATGCACATGTGGTTAACGACGCCTGATATGATCGAACACGTGCTAGTGGAGCGACCTTTGGAGCCTGTCAGCGCCGAGGCGCTTGATCAGTCCGCGCGTGATTGGCAGAGCCGTGGAATGCAACTTGCTCCCCGCGAGGCCTTGCGCACCATGCCTGTGGCCGGTATCGGCCAGCCCGAAACCTGGCCGCTCCAAGATTTCTATTCACCCAGTAAGCTGCCGCGCCCCATCCGAACAAAACTCAGCCAGGCGGACTTTTACTTGATCCGCCTCTCCTGCTCGTTTCGCCCTGTCCACGAAGAGAGCCGCGTCGAGTGGGCCCGCTTCCGTGCCGCCCTTCTCCCACATCCATCGAAAGGAGCACAGTCCATTGCTTTTGATTTCTATCCGCAACAAGTGATGCAGGAGGTGAAACGGCAGATCAAAGTCACGCTGAATCCCTCGCTGAAGTTCCAAGAAGTGGAGGCAAGCCTTGGCAACGCCGAGTTTGGGTTCGAGTACACCGAGCAAATTCCCCTGATCAGTGCTGCTCTCGGTACCAGCTTTGATCCGAGTTGGGACTATAGGGCTGCTCCAGGGCAAGAAGTGCAGGGGACCAAGTGGATGTATCTGCTCGTCAAAGCTCCCAAGGGGCAGACAAGCGGGCGGGCACTGCTGGATTTAGAGGCAGATGTCCTGGTGCGAGGAGTTCGTCTTCCTGTGGTATTCTGGCGCCAGCAGGAACAAGCCGCCGCACAACTCACAGTCTCTTTGTGGGGCTAATGTACTCCTGTCGGAGCAGAGCCTTTTGAACTGGCAGGCTAATGAGTGGTATCCGTCGGAGATGTGCCTTGTCTGCTGAGTCAGCAGGCCGCATAGTTGATGTCGTGTAGACACTCTTGCTCTGAGCAACGTTCGATGTGGGAGAGCAATGCGAGCGGTACCTTCCCCAGGCACTGGCGTGTGTCGACTGGAGCAACCAGGGAGGTCTCCTTCTATCCAACGGAGTGTCGTTCTTCTATGACGCAGGATGTTATCTAGTATTCGTGCGCATTATGCAGAAGTGGAGCAATTGGACCATTGCTCCTTGGTAGTCCTCTAGCAGCAGATGGGTCAAAATATCGCGCTCCACAAACCGTCCGCAAGAATGATGCTTCCTCTTACGAACTACCAAGCGCAATAGAGAATCGAAGCAACTGGGCGCAGAGCCTTGATCGCCTTTCCCAAGGAGAGGAGTCTTATCATGCTTTGGTTGAGGTGTGCAGCAAACGCCCATTTTTGAAACTCATCCATTCAAGTCTCTCAGACCCGTTCTGAAGGGCGAAATGAGTGTTCACATGGCCATTTGCAAATCAACGTCGAAAAACGTGGATGATGCGATGAGTTGTTCTCCTCTTCCCTCTCACTGAAATGCCTGTTCTACGACACCGAATCATCACATGTACGCGCAAGAAAACAGCACATCTGACGGAAAAACTCGGTCAAAGTGATGGAGAAATTCGGTCAGAAAAACGAGCAATGCCCTATCGCTTTATAGTATATTTGTTCTAAAAGCTATGCCACAGTGCTGGCTTGAAGAATGCTGTCCATTGCCAGGCGGAGGAAAAGAAGCAGGAACCGTCAACCTGAAGCGAATAGGTACGTTGTTTTGGCTTGCACAGAGACGGATGGTACACAGTGTAATTCTGCTTATGCACAGATTGTCGCCTTGCTTCCTGAGTCCTGCCTTGCAGTGATGAGATGTGATGAAAAGCATGCAGGAGATTACACCGGCGAAGCGCAGACGCCTGCTCAAGACCTTTGGTGCATGTCCAGTGGGCTACACCCACGACGACCTGGAGCGACTACTCGACCTCCTCTATGGCATGTTCAGCGATATTTACACCATGGCCGAACTGCGTCAGATCATGGTGAGCGACCCCTTTGATCGCTCTGAACACCCGCGCCAGCTCAAACTCGTGGAGTTGACCGACTGGCTCGAAGCGCTGGTCGCCTGATCGCCTCCAGGCGCGAGGGCGATCGCCCTTGACCCGCTCTGCTCCAGAGGGGAGCGGCGAACCCTCCTCCGCTCCGGCGAGCGGGCGAAGCGGCCTCACCGTTTCCCTTGCACGATCAGGGCTCGCGCGCATCGCGGGGCTTGTGCCGCTGCTCTTTCGTCCGGTAGCCAGTACCAGGTAGCGCACCGCGAAGGTGTGCCGCATTATGTGCGGGCTGATGCGCTTGTCCGTGATCCCGGCACGCTTGCGAATACGGGAGAAGAGCATCTCCACCCCATTCTTGGTCAGGGGCGTACGCGTCTCCGCAAGAAACACGTGCTCCTCGCCAGCGCTGCCCCACTCCGCAAGTTCCTCCTCGCCCGGACGGTGCCGGTCCAGGTAGTACAAGAGGTTGCGCAGGCAGTTGGCGCCAAGGGCAACGCGACGCTCCTTGGAGCCCTTACCCTTGACGGTAATCACGCCGTGCCTGCGGTCGAAGTCCGCGAGGCGCAGCCCGCACAACTCGGAGACGCGAATCCCTGTATCGTAGAGCAGCCAGAGGATGGCCCGGTTGCGCACGGCCGCGCGATCCGCCATTGGCCCAGACTCACCCGGCGGCGCGCAGGCCAGCAGGAGCTGTTCGAACTCTTCGGGCTCAATGGTCTGAATCAGGGGTTTGCCGACCCTGGGGAACACGACCCGGTCAAACGGGTTGCGTTCGATGATCTCGCGGCGCACCAGCCAGTGAAAGAAGGCGCGCACCGAACGGGCGTAGGTCTGGATGGTCCGCTCGGCTCTCGGCCTGCCATGCTTGCCTGAGGCCTTGCGCAGGTACGCAAACCAGGCGCTGATGTCGGAGGCGTCCACCTCTGCAACGAGCGTGATGCCGCGCTCTTTTTCCAGGAACGTCTGCAACAGGCCAAGCGCGGTGTGGTGCCACTCCAGCGTTTTCCGGCTCGAGTTGCCGCCCTCGTGGTCTTGCAGGTAATCGTCAATCGTGCGGGCCAAGGTAGTCGCCGCACGACGCCTGGCCTGCGCAGACGAGTGTTCGGTCTGCTCATGTGATGCCCCGGACGAGGCTGCCTGGGACATTCGCTCATTGGCCTGTGTATCCAACTTGGCACGCTGCGCGCGGGAGCGTGCCTCGGTCACATCAGGCGGTCGTGTGCGTGTCTTGCGGCGTGGTGCTGGGGATGAGGAGTGCTCATCCGGTTCACGGAATACCATGTGCTGATTGTCCTTTCTTACTGGACAGGGAGGCAAGCAGGCGGCGAGACAGGAGGCAGGTTGTCGCGTGTTGGTGAAGGCAGGTGTTCACGTCTGCGCTAAGGCAGGTTGTCACGTGAGGCGAGGCAGGTGTTTGCCTTCTCTCGAGGCAGGTTGTCACTGCACGTGTTTGCGCCAAAAACAACAGCGTCTCCTTGCTTGCCGTAACGCCGCTTGTTTGCCTTCAAACGGCTTGTAGACAGCCTGCAAAGAGACGTGTTGTGTCAAGAGAGCGGGAGACGGGACTCGAACCCGCGACAGCCTGCTTGGAAGGCAGGAGCTCTACTGGACTTTTGATGGAGATATCTCAGTAAAACAGACCTCTGCTGATTTGCCTTCGACCAAGCCAACTGATATAGAATTCCTCTTACGCTCAGTACGGATGCCTTCAGTCGGCCATGGATGGCAAGTGGTGTATCCCTAAAACTGTGTATCTGAAGTGCGCAACCTGTATGGATTTCTTTTCTGGCCGATTCGATGTTCGTTATGTATCGTTCTTTTTCCTGGCCTTCATCAACATTACTCGCCCTTTTTGCAAAGATGGCGGATATGTTACCGACTTGCCTGCATATCCGCTGTCCTTCCGCCACTTCCGCCATCTACCTCAGAAATAATGTACAACTGGAAGACACTAAACCAAGTCCAGGCCTGGGTTCCAGGCTTTTCTGCTATATGCCGTTAGCATTATGGGGTACCGTACCTTTCCGCCATCCATCCGCCACCCTTCCGCCATCCATCCGCCACTACCTGTTAAAAAGACTGATGAGTGTGCTACAATAAACGTGCTTTAGATCATGATGAGTAGGGAAAGGGGCGTTCTGGTGAAGCTGAGCGAGATGGAATTGAAGGCACTAATTCAAGGCGGAGAGACCAATACGGTCGAACTTAAGGTGGCTGCTCCCAGAGCAACGGAGATGGCCGAGCGCTTGTGTGGCATGGCGAATGCCCAGGGTGGTGTCGTTATTATTGGCGTCAAGGATTCCTCTCACGAGATTGTAGGTGTGCCAGATAAGCGTATCGGAGAGACGCTGGATGTGGTTTTAAGGGCAGTTCGGCAAATGATCAAACCCGAACTCGTGCTAGACCCTTCCGAACCGGAAATTTATACGCTGGAAGGGAAAAAACTCGTTGTGGCCATGGTAAAGCCAAGCCACGGGCCAGTCTATCAGGCTCACGGGATTTATTGGGTGAGGCGCGGTACCCATACAGTATCGCTGGGTTTATCGGAATTGCTGGAAATGGCGAATGACCGGGGTCTGGTGGATTGGGAACACCAACCGGTCCGCAACGCGACAATAGAGGATCTTGACCTGGAGAAGGTCAAGGCGTATCTGACGCGACGCTCCACGAGCGATCGCCAGGCTAGCCGCTTCAAGGATCTGGAACGGGTGCTGATCGGAATGGAGTGTGCGGTCAGGACACATGATGGCAAAGTGGTTCCTACCAATGCGGGGTTGTTGTTCTTCGGCTATGCCCCGCAAGAGCATATTATACAAAGCGACGTGGCCTGTGTTTTGTATCGTGAGACGGTCGGTGCCAGTAGGTACGCAGACCGCAGGTTTATTACAGGAACGCTCCAGGATTTGATCGATGGGGCGGAATTGTTCCTGAGCCGGTATATCGCGGTGGGTGCCAGGGTTGAAGGTTTTAAGCGTATTGACATACCAGAGTATTCTCTGGAAGCTCTGCGTGAGGCAGTCATCAACGCCGTGGTGCATCGCGATTACAGCAAACGCGGCGAGAGCGTGCGCGTGTTTTGTTACCCGGACCGGGTAGAGATCCATAGCCCCGGCTTACTGCTGCCGGGGATCACTGTCGAACAGATGGAGCGGGGAGAGGTGCAATCGAAGCTCCGCAATCCCGCCCTTGCGAATTTGCTCAAGGATATTCCCGGCTACATGGAGCGCCTCGGAAGCGGCATCAGGTTTATGCTCGACGAAACAAAACGCCTGGGCCTGCCCGGGCCGCAGTTTCGAGAGATGGGGGAATTTGTGGTGACATTTCAGAAGGCCCCCGCCTTGATGTCTCCGCGACCGCAACCCAAGTATACGGAGACGCTCTGGGGAGATGAGGAGGCAGTTCGGCCCGAAATATTGTCGCAGGAGCAGTCGGATCAACGGGAGCGCCGGCTGACCAGAGCGGTGGAGTATGTTCAAAAGTACGGCTTTATCACGAATAGTATCTACAGGCAATTGACAGGGGTTTCAGATAGAACGGCTCACAGGGATTTAGAGACATTAATAGAGCGCGGCAGATTAAAAGGCACCGGTCAGAGAGCAGCACGCCGCTACGTATTAGCATGATGGCACTGAGTAAGGTTGACCCTCACTCTTGGGGAGAAGCCGGCAACGAGCACAACATGTTGCTCGGTTGCCGGCTTCTTTCCTGTCTGCTAGCTATAGCGGGCGGTTCGACTTGCCTGCTTTCAAACGATGTCTATGCAGTGTATCCTGACAGGAAAGTTGACAGGAGAACCGATAGACAACAATAGATTTTCAACGACGCCAGTAGAGGTTGAGAGGGGAAACTGAGCGCGGGATCGACAACCCTGGACACCGGTAGACGGGGAATGCCGGTGGAGAGACTCGAACCCTCAACCCTTGCGGGACTTGTTTTTGAGACAAGCGCGTATACCGTTCCGCCACACCGGCCTGTGGAGCCAATCGAGAGTAATACATCTAGGCCATAAAACACTAAAAATTGGTCAGAACAAGTGAAATTACTGCCTAACAAGACGTGTAAAAATCATATCACAGGGTAGAGGTAACGTCAATAGAACCACTGCCAGGCACATATACATCTTTCAATCACTCTGCTATACTCATGCATATTATGCTGCTTTCATGCTCAACTAGTCTATGTCTATATGAAATATGTGATGAATGGGTGCGTCCAACAAACTTTTAGCATTTACAGGCTCATCAATTCGTCCATCTCAAACCCCTCTGGAAAGAGGAATCACTGTACGCATTGTCGTCTGTAAATCAACCTCTAAAAAGGTGCGCAACAAGATGGGTTGTTGTACAGTTACCTCTCACTGAGAGGAGGTGCTACGGTGTCATGGTTTCGTTCATTCTGGCAGAAAGTAAAAAAGCCCCTGAAGATTGCCGGTATCATTCTGGCATGTTTGCTAGGGGTTGCTTTTATTGTGTCCTTTATCGGTGGATATTTCTCTAACTGGACCTGGACAGGATTTGGCCCATACACTCCTCCTACTAGCGACTTCCAGCGCGGAGTAACCCTATTGACTGGCTGCAACTCTTCTTTATTCCGGCAGCGATTGCCTTTGGTGTATTGTGGTTCAGCCATTTACAGCAACGGCGCGATCAGCAACTTGCAGAACAGCGTGCTGAGAGCGAGCAAAAGGCAGCAGAGGGGCGTGCTAAAACCGAGCGCGAGATTGCGGAAGGCAATCAGCGTGAAGCTACATTGAAAGAATATTATGATAATATGTCAGAACTCCTGCTTCATGAAAATTACTTAAATCAGACCCGGATTCCGAGGTGAGAATCGTAGCTCGGATTCTGGCGTTGACCGTGCTCCATCACTTAGACCTGGTGCGTAAAGCAAGTGTGCTCCAATTCCTGTATGAGTCTGGCCTGATAGAAAAGGACAAAAGTATCATTGACTTGACCGGAGCCGATCTGAATGGAGCTAACCTGAAAAGGGCCTACCTGAGTGGAGCCGACCTGAGTAGAGCTAACCTGCTTAATGCCGACCTGTCATATGCTGACCTGGCAGGAGCCAATCTGTTAGCAGCCAACCTGATAAGAGCCAACTTAAGTAGAACTATTCTATCAGGGGCCGAACTGTTTCAAGCTGATCTGCAAGAAGCCGATCTCAGTAGGGCCAGTCTCAGTGGAGCCAGCTTCGCTGAAGCCAACTTGAGAGGCGCCAACCTGCTTGGAGCCATGCTTGCCGGAACTAACTTGAGAGGAGCCGATCTGAGTGAGGCTGATCTGGGTGGAGCCGATCTGGGTGATGCTACTTTAAGTGGCACAAACCTGAGTGGAGCTGCCCTCGATGGAGTGAACATAGATTGGGCTGACCTGACTGGAGCCACTGGCACTACTAATGAAGAACTGGAGAAGAAAGCTAGGTCGCTCAAAGGCGCAACCATGCCTGATGGGTCAGTACACCCCTAGTGGCTCTGCTCGGTCGCAGGAATCCTAATGAGGCAGCAGTACCTGCTAGTGAGGGCATCATCTGCTCAGACGAACTTAGTTTCGCACTCATTTACGATCTGTTCTAGTTTTGTGAAGTGGTCCTCACAGATAGATATAACATTGTTCTCTGGAGCATAACTATTGGGCATTTCGTCAAAGACCCACGTTACATCCGATGTTAATTCATCTTGCAAAACCTCGCCCGTATCTGTTTCACGAGTCAATTGGATGTTTTTCACTCCAGCATCACCAAACTCGGCAACTAATTGGAATGTATTAAGTTTTGTGAGATCATTAAGCTGAGGTGTGTAAATTGTGCTATGATGGATATGGGTTGAAACAGGACGTTGGTGAATAGACAGGTTTCTTTGCTTAACCAAGAAATGCATTACCTTGTCACCTTTCATCTGGTTTTCTTTCATGTCATACCAGGCTCTAAATGCTGTCCTGTTCTTAATACTCGTTCTCCATAATTTGCAGATGATTAGGCCAGGATTTAGGTAGGCTGCATACGCTTCTTGCTGCGGATAGAAATGCGCTCAGGTAATATCTGAAAATATCCTTTTCATGAGTAGATGCTTTCATGCATTCTAAGAAAAACTTAGTCTCGTTCAGCTTATCTCTCGTGTTAGTCATACCGCATTTTCTCCTTTGTGCGTTTTATCAATGTGAATAGAGCGGCCTCCAATGCTTGAAGGGCGCTTTCATGACTTTGAGTGGTAACACTCAGTGATATCGCACTGTCATATTCTCAAACAGCTTCTTGTTCCAGGCAGCCACTGCATCGGTAGTGTTCCAATTGATCTTATGGGCTCTCTTTGGATGTAGTATGCAATCACCCACGGTTACTGGTATATTCTGCTTAGCCACTGTGAAAATAAAGACTTCCATGCGGCCTATGTTTGCGAGGAGTGGGTCTGTCCAGACAGCCTTTTGCCCCTCAAAGCAATCATTCTGGACAAGCGCCAACCGTTCGCTTCGTGACATTGTGAGGGGCGGCTGTAAGCCTATGATGGCGAATGCATCGCCATACTTGTTATAGCCTGCGCGATATAGTCGCCTTGCAGATTCGCGTTGTTTATATCGTCCTGCACCTGGCTTTCGATGTCGGACATGTCCGTGAGTGGTGTATCTGTTACTTGCGCTGTTGGTGTTGTCGAGGTGCTACTACTCTGCGGGCCAGAAAACATGTTCATAATCATGCCGCAAATACCAAGCGCAATGAACACAACCGCAGCGATAAGGCAGCCATGCAGACGACGCTTTGGAGGTGGTTGCACCATCATCATCGGTGGCGGCTGGAAATATGGTTGCTGTGGTGGCAGGTAATACATTGGTTGCTGCTGATACGGCGGTGGTTGATTTGGCTGCCAGGGCGGTTGCTGCCACTGCTCATAGGGTGGTTGCTGCATAATGACCTCCATACCTAGTGCGAATAGAGTAATACTCTTTCAGAGAAGAAATGCTATGTGAGTTTGAGAAAGCTGGCTAGCCAGTGCGTTGCAGAGCGCAACAACATATCATTCTCATCGCGAAACAGTATAACACGTAAGAGGTGTACCTCCTGCACGGCCATGCAGAGGGTACACCATTTTTTGTGTCATCCTTGATGTATAATCGTCAAGCGCCTGGTCATTGACGAATAAGATCCCAAACGTCAATGCTTGTGAACTGCGACGATTGAAAGCAAGCGGATAGAAGGTGCCAATGTAACATATTCTTTTTCATCCCTGTGCAGGAGGTAATGGGTCATCTTCAAGAAGAAACACGAAGAGCCGTAGATGCTTACGCAATGAGCTTTTCAATGAGTTGAAGAAGTTCGGCGAGTTTATACGGCTTCCTCATGCAGGCAATATTACGTTGTTGCATCTCGCGAATAGGTAAGTTTGCGCTGAGCATGATGGTGGGAATGTCTTCTAGCTCCTTCTGGGCATGAAGCCGGTCATAGAGTTCGAGGCCATCCATACCTGGGAGAAAGTAATTCAAAAGAAATAAGTGTGGCGTATGACGTTTCACCATCTCCAATGCTTTGAAGCCATCAGCTACGAGCAGGACGTGATAAGAATTCACTTGTGTGAGCGAGTGAACGAGAAGTTCACCAATGCTAGGATCATCTTCGACGGCTAAAATGAGTTTGCCGGTGGGGTCGTTTTCTGATAAGTGGTTTTGATGCATATTCATTCCCTCCCAAAATCGATACCTGCCAAGAAAGAATTTTACGTAACACATCACGACGTGCAAAACGATCTGGTTTCAACTGAGTAAATTTAGAAGCCTTGATGGCACGGAGAGGATGAAAACAGGAGCGGCCCCGTGTTGAAGCAAGGCAGCCATGCGTGGCATCGAATTGGTATGAGATGGGCTCGTTGCACCTGAACAGGGTGGTCATTGGCCTCAGATGCAATTTCAGGATGTTCTGCCGAACTTGCCGATGGCCCTGAATTTCTGATAGCGCTGTTCTAATAGTTCAACTACAGAACGCTGCTTCAATTCTGCCAGATGTTTGAGCAAGATCTCTTTGAGATTGCTGGCAGCGAGTTGATGGTCACGGTGGGCGCCTCCGAGTGGCTCCGGGACCACCTCGTCAACAAGGTCGAGGGCCTTGAGTTCGCGCGCACTGATACGCATGGCCTCGGCAGCCTGGGGTGCAAAGGAGTTATCGCGCCAGAGAATCGAGGCAGCGGCCTCTGGGGATGCGACAGTGTAGATACTGTATTCGAGCATCAAAATGCGGTCGGCCAGGCTGATAGCAAGCGCTCCACCACTACCTCCTTCACCGATTACCGCGGCAATGATAGGTACCTGTAAGCGTGACATAAGATAGAGATTAGAGGCGATGGCCTCGGCCTGCCCGCGCTCTTCGTCTGGTAAAGCCGGGGAGGCACCTGAGGTGTCGATAAGACAAATAATGGGGAGGCCGAATTTCTCGGCTTGCTGCATTACACGGGCCGATTTACGATACCCTTCCGGGTGTGGGAGGCCAAAGTTGTGGAACTGCTTCTCCTTCATACCACGGCCCTTCTGGTGGCATACGATGGTCACTGTCTGACCATCCAGTTTGGCTGGCCCTGTCATGATTGCATGATCATCCCCAAAGGAACGATCGCCATGTAACTCAAAAAAGTCGTCACACATCAGGCGAATGTAATCAGCAGCATAGGGGCGGTCTTTGTGACGCGCTACCTGCACTATTTGCCACGCAGTGAGGTTCTTGTAGATCTCTTCAGTACGGCGAAGCAGGTCTTGCTCTACCTTCTTCAATTGCGCTTGCTCGTCAGGTTTCAGATGCTCACCCTTGCGTTGCAGTGTGTGGATCCTTCTTTCCAGGTCAGCCAGCGGCTTCTCAAACTCTAGATCGTAAGCCATTCTTCTCCTCTTTTCTTCGCTGATCCTCGTAGCTGGCGGCCGAGACCAATTACCAGCCTCCATCGCGTGCATAGAGGCGTAAGAGGCGCGCTAACGTTTGCCGTAAATCGCGCCTGTGCACAATAGCATCTATCATGCCATGCTGCAACGCAAATTCGGAGTTTACAGTTCCCTCAGGGAGTTTAATGTGCATGAATTGCTCGATCACACGAGGTCCAGTAAAGCAGATCAATGCGCCCGGCTCAGCAAATGTAATGTCGCCCAGCATAGCGAAACTGGCTGTAACACCCCCTGTAGTGGGGTCGGTCAGTAAGCTAAAGAAAGGGATTTTTGCTTCACCCAATTTGGCCAATGCAGCAGAGGTCTTTGCCATCTGCATGAGGGAATAGAATCCCTCCTGCATGCGTGCCCCTCCAGAAGCCGAGGAAATCAGGACAGGTATAGAGCGCTCGATCCCCAACTCAATGATACGGGTGATTTTCTCCCCGACGACGGATCCCATGCTGCCGCCAATGAAGCGAAAATCCATTACAGCCAGTGCCAGGGGCAAATCTTCGATAGCAGCATGACCAATTACCACCGCCTCGTTCATACCCGCATTGCGTCGTTCATCATCAAGCTTAGTGGCATACACCTGTGAACGACTCACAAAGCCGAGGGGGTCAACAGAGATAATATCGGCGTCTATTTCCACGAAACTGCCGGGGTCTGCCAAGAGATCAATGCGTTCCTGAGCCGTGAGTTTGAAATGGTAGTTGCAACGCGGGCATACCTTCAGGTTCTTTTCCCAGTCGCGTCCATACAAAAGCTCTTTACATTTTAAACATTTGACTGCGAGATTACCCGATGGGTGAATACCTGGTTTAGGCTGGTCGGCGGGGGATGCCTGGGCTGAGGTTGGGGGAATAGCTTCTTTGACCATGAGATACCTCCTCGTCAGTCTTGCGCAAAGAGCGCAGCCACGAAACTCTGTGGATCGAAGGGGGCAAGATGCTCAACCTTTTCTCCCATACCAATAAACTTAATAGGTACTCCTAGATCATCGGTGACGGCGAAGGCAAAACCACCTTTGGCTGTGCTATCCAGTTTTGTGATGATGACTCCAGTCAGACCAATATCCTCAGCAAATTTACGCGCCTGTAAGAGAGCATTCTGTCCAGTAGTAGCATCAATTACCACGAGCAGTTCTTGAGGTCCCTCTGGCAAGAGTTTCTGAATAACTTTGTTGATCTTCTTTAACTCTTCCATGAGGTTATACTTGGTGTGGAGGCGACCGGCAGTATCCACAATCAGTACGTCGCTGCCGCGTGTGCTGGCTGCCTGGATTGCATCGTAGACTACTGCCCCTGGATCAGAGCCCGGATTCTGGCTGATGACCGGGACTCCGACGCGTTCTCCCCAGACTTTGAGTTGGTCGATAGCGGCAGCGCGGAATGTGTCAGCGGCCGCCAAAATAACTTTGTGACCTTCTCTAGTAAGGCGATAGGCCAACTTGGCAATACTGGTGGTCTTGCCAGAGCCATTGACTCCAATGACCAAGATAACTGTCAGGGGAGATTGCTTAGCAAAGCGCAAAGATGATGGCTTTCCCAGGAGGGTCACCAGTTCTTCACGAAGGGCCCGTTGTACTTGAACTGTACTGTGCATGCGTTCTTCGGCAACACGTTTGTGCAATCGTTCTAAAAGCCAGGCAGTGGTGCTGGGACCAATATCGGCACTTATGAGAGTTTCTTCCAGTTCATCCCAGAAATCATCAGTTATATCAGGTTGTCGAAAAGAATCCCCTACTCGACTAAATAGTTGGCGGGTGCGGCTTAAACTACTCTTAAAGGGATTGAAGCCTTGTTCGGACACAAAGCCTCCTTCTACAGGTTTCTGAGCAGTTAGAGGATCAACTCGAGTATTCTGCCCAAAGATAAGACAGAAGGCAAAAGGAGGGAGAAACTCGCTCTTGCCTTTTGCCTTCTCACTCCGGCTCGCCTAGCACTAACTGAAAAGTTTGTAATAGTCGTCTGTACGCTCTGGATATAACCTTATGAGCGATTGCTGCGATACGAATGGAGTGATCCGTCACTAATAGGTTCGTTAATGATGATGTCGCCGTTACGGATCTTTATATTGTACAGGCAGGAGGGGTTAGTACAAACCCAGGCCTTGTACTCGATAGAAGCTCCTTGGCTACCGAAATCCGAAAGCGGAACCAGATCACCTTCACTACACTTGCGACAGCGAGGAAATGCGTTTTCCACGAAATCGCCTCCTTCCTTCTCTCTGGAGGATAGTATTCGCCTACCCAGACCGGCAAGCGAAAAAGTAAGCCGAGGGGAGCCTCCGCCTCTGCATCCGCAACCCCGCAGCGGTCAAGTCCATACTACTGCTATCATACCATATTTGGCGTCTTGTGTCAGCAGACAGATGAATACTTCTTCATCTGCCTGCTGACCTTGCCACTTCTAGGTAAGCCATATCTTCTTTGCTCGATACTCCCGGGCGTGAGGTGAGTATAGCATACAGCTCTATTGCCTGCAAGCATCCTGCATTTCGGATGAGATTTTATCCTAGTACGGTCGATGCCCAGATACAGAATAAAAATGACAGGACTTTTAGATTAGATACTGATCTATGCCTTTCTTACCTCGTACTGCGGAGATCATTTACATAGTAGAAGAGTTTGGAAAATTAGTTTTTTATACCCTATAATACTGCCATGGCGACATTTCAATTTATGAGCGTTTTTTGAATTGAGCGTACTCATAAAATAAACTCATCATTCATTAATAGCTGTGTTATTAAAGTTTACTATGAATTCACTTGCAGCTTCATGAAGGTGAGCAGTTATCAGGTGTTATCGGAGGAACTCTGGTGTATACTCTCGGTATAAACGCCGTCTATCACGATCCTGCTGTATGCCTTGTTAAGGATGGACAAATTATTGCAGCGGCTGAAGAGGAGCGCTTTACCCACATTAAGCATGGAAAGCGACCTCATCCCTTCTCGACCTATGAACTGCCTTTTCACGCGATCAACTATTGCCTGCAGGAAGCCAACATTACGCTGATCGATGTAGATCATGTCGCCTACTCCTACGATCCCTTTTTGCTACTTGGTCGTCATCGTGATGATGTAATGCTAGAGCTTCCTTTAGAGCCGAGTGCGCATCCAACATCCATTGAGTGGGAGTCCGCGTGGGACCCTCTTTTCCTATCATCTATCGTCAACGCGCCACGCCACCTGGCCGGCGGGGTGCCCCTTCATTTGCAAGCACGCTTTAGAGATGCACGAGCCGATGGTCCCTACACCTGGCATTTCGTGGAGCATCATATTGCACACGCGGCCAGCGCCTTCTTCGTCTCACCATTTGAACAGGCCGCAGTATTGACATTGGATGGGCGAGGTGAGAAGGCAACAACAAGCTACAGCATGGGCAGTGGTAATACTTTGAAGTGGCTAGGACAAGTCAATGTTCCACACTCACTCGGTCTCCTCTACGAGGAAGTTACTGCACATCTTGGCTTCCTGCAGTCCTCTGATGAATATAAAGTGATGGCGCTGGCATCATTTGGCAAGCCGCGCTACCTCTCCGACTTTCGAGAAATCGTTCAGTTGGGGTCAAATGGCCAATATACCATACAACAGACGCACCTGGAGGAGCGTTTTGGGCCAGCAAGGCCCAAGGGAGGACCACTGGAGCAGCGCCATTATGACATTGCACAGTCGCTACAGGTCGTACTTGAGGAGACGGTATTGGAGATCGCCTCCTGGCTTCACCAGGCCACGAGCGCAGATAACCTGTGCCTGGCAGGCGGGGTTGCACTTAACTGCGTGATGAACGCGCGGCTGCGTGACAAGGGGCCATTTAAACGGATATGGGTACAGCCTGCAGCGGGTGATGCAGGGACCGCGCTTGGTGCGGCGATGTGGATTGATGCTCTTGAGCGACGGAGTGATGCACATTCGTATCGCATGGATCACGCCTTTCTTGGTCCAGCCTATCAGGATGATGAGATTGAACAGTTCTTGCAATGGTCGAAACTGCCTTATCGACGTTTGAGCCATATTGCGCATGATGTTGCGGGTATCCTGGTACAAGACAGGGTTATCGGCTGGTTCCAACATCGTATGGAGTTCGGCCCACGAGCACTGGGAGCACGTTCAATCCTGGCATCGCCCTTACATGCCTCGATGCAGGGTCGGCTGAACGAGATAAAGGACCGTGAAGACTTCCGGCCAGTGGCACCGGTTGTTCTGGAGGAAGAGGTTTATCGCTGGTTCGTAACATCAGCGTTTACAAGCAGCTGCGATACAGGAGTTTCGCCATTCATGCTCTTCGTCTACGATGTTATACCTGAGAAGGCTGATCGTATTGCGGCGGTACGACACGTTGACGGGACGGCACGCATCCAAACCATCAACCGGCAACAGCACCCGCTTTACTATGATCTCATCAAAGCCTTCCAGGAACGTACGGGGGTGCCTGTGCTCGTTAACACCTCGTTCAACACACGTGGGGAACCAATAGTATGCACGCCGCGTGATGCAATCGAGTGTTTCTGGACATCGCCACTGGACGCGTTGGTGATAGGCTCGTTTTTACTAGAGAAATAACAGGACATGATATGACAATTCTTGTTTCAGTAGTAGTGCCAACCTTCAAACGCCCCGACCTGCTCCATAGATGCCTGGATGCACTGCTAGCGCAGGATTTCGATCCTACCAGTTACGAAATCATCATCGTTGATGATGCAGTAAGTGACGAGACAAGGCAACAAGTGGAGTGCCTTGCTGAATGTGTAAAGCCTTGTGGATATACATTGCGCTATCTTCCTATGACAGATCCCAGGAGCACTCATGGTCCTGCAGCAGCGCGTAATCTTGGTTGGCGTGCTGCTGGAGGCAGCATCATAGCCTTTACCGACGACGATTGTGTTCCAACCCCGGAGTGGCTAAAAGCCGGTACCAGGGCTCTCACCTTTGGAGTTGCGAGCGCTTCGGGATGTGTCATTGTGCCATTGAAGCATACACCCACGGACTACGAAAATAATGCAACTGGTCTAGAAGAATGTCCATTCGTAACGGCCAATTGCTTTTGCCGGCACGATGCGCTGGTAATGGCTGGAGGATTTGATGAACGCTTTACAGCAGCCTGGCGGGAGGATAGCGACCTGTCCTTCACGTTGCTAGAACAACAGGTTACACGTGTACATGTCCCTGAGGCTATTGTGATACATCCTGTACGGCCTGCGCCATGGGGAATTAGCCTCAAGCAACAACGCAAAAGTATGTTTAACGCATTGCTTTACAAGAAGCATCCCACCTTGTATCGCCAGAAGATCCAGGCCACGCCTCCCTGGCACTACTACTGCATCGTAGGAGCATTACTTGCGGCACTCATAGGTGCTTTACGAAGATCGCCGCTCCTCATTTCAGGTGGCTTATGCGTGTGGATAGGTATAACCGGACGTTTCTGTATGCAGCGCCTTCATGGCACATCACATGAGCCAGGCCACATAGCGGAGATGATTATGACATCTGCATTGATTCCACCGCTGGCTATCTTCTGGCGCATTCGAGGTGCAATCAAGTTTCGCGTGCTCTTTTTATAACTATCTTGACTTTATATCGAGCTAGAAAGAGAGTGGATAGCTATGCAATTGCCTACCTATGTGCAGGTCGAGCCAGTCGGGCAGTGTAATCTGCGCTGCCAGATGTGTTCCATTCAATTCCGACAGGATGGTCCCCCCTATGGACCACCGGCTTTCATGGAGTTCAAGACTTTTACTCAAATCATCGATCAGTTCGTAACTCTCCAGGAATTGCATCTCCAGGGGTTGGGTGAGCCAATGATGCACCCTCGCTTCTTCGACATGATCGAGTATGCAACGGGGAAAGGTATCAAGGTAAGCACTAACTCAAATCTGACGTTACTCAACGCGAAACGAGCCGAGCGATGCGTTGCGAGTGGCCTTGATAGTATAAGTGTCTCCATAGATGGTTCAACCGCCGAGACCTACGAACGTATTCGTGTACGTGCCCATTTCGACCGTGTCCTGGGCAATCTGCAACGTCTGCTCACAATTCGAGAACAACTAAGAAGCTCGCGTCCACACCTTCGCCTGGTGATGGTTATTATGCGGCAGAATCTGCACGAACTCCCTGATCTGGTACGCCTGGCCCATACATGGTCGATGGAGAGCATATTCGTCCAACAGCTCTGCCATGATTTCGAAGAATCGAGCCTGCCTGCACAATATCTGCCAATGAGAAAATTTATTAGCGAAGAGACGCTGCTTAAAGAAGAGCCAGAGCGTATTGAGTATTACTTCGAAGCAGCACGAAACATAGCACGAGAACTGGGTATAGATCTGCGCCTACCGCGCACCCGCATGCGCCTGCACCCACCTGGAACTCCAGGCCCTCTGCGCTGCGACTGGCCATGGAATGGAGCATACATCAGTTACCAGGGTTACGCTATGCCCTGTTGTATGGTCTCAACGCCAGATCGTATCAACTTTGGCAAGATATCCGAGCGAGGAGCTGAAGAGATCTGGAACAGCACAGGCTACCAGGATTTTCGTAACGAGCTATCCTCTGATGCCCCTCCCGAAATCTGTCGCTCCTGCTCAATATATTCTGGCACCTTCTAGAGAAGAGAAACGAGACTGAAAGCTCGCTGTTCGTTTCCCAAATCGCGACGAAGATGCCTGCCTTTAGAGGTAGGAAGTTGTCACTTGAACTGACCGGCAATTTGTATCAGGTCGATGGTATTGGTGTTGCCAGTCCCTTTAACGCGCAGCACGACGATGGCCTTATCAACGGGATTGCCTTGTGGATCAAAAAGTATACGCCCACTGACTCCCTGGTAGGCCGGGATACTTCCCCTGCCCAACGATGCAAGTGCATCACGCACCGTCTGACCCATCAATGGTCCCTGTACATAGGTAGCTGCTTTTGCGAGCACTGCCACGGCATCATGCGTCAAGATCGCATCATTCCCAGGGGCAGGGGCATTGTCTTCCGTCATAGTTGAACTCTGATAGGTGCTGATCCAGTTTGCGAAAAACAGTGGCTGCTGGTTTTTCGGGTACCCCAGAAACGCCCATTCATCTGGATGCCCAAAGGCCGTAAAGGTCAAGCGGCGTATATCCTGTGGGAACTTACTGGCGACCGTCGCATCCGGGCCACTTCCTTGCCCCAGCAGTAAGTTAGTATCGACCGCGTCACCACACAGAATCCGCAGCTTAGTCAAGAATGCATTACCTGGTCTGGCCCGCAGGTCCTCGCCCACTGCATGCGCCAGACGCACTGCATCCACATCTAGTCCTGCCAGGAAGATCGTATCAACATTCTGTGTCATTGCATCCAGGATAATCTTCTCATATTGTGCGACCGTGGTGGTCCCCTCGGCGAAGTTGTCAACGCTCTTATTAATGGCATTGGCATTGAGCGTTTTGACACTGGAGGTAAAGGCATCCGCCAGCGACACACTATAAGGATCGGTGCGATCGCGCATGACCAGGATGTTTTTGGCCTGGAACTGCTGGGCCGCAAATTTCCCCAGCGTATTGCCTTGTAGATTATCAGGTGGATTCACGCGGAAGAAGTACGGACTACTGCCACTCAACCGCACGCTGGAGGCCGTTTCAGAGACGAGAGGGAGGTGTACAGAGGCGATGATATCGCGTGCATTGATAGACTGTGAACTAAACGGCCAGCCTACTACGGCAATAATGTGATCGGGATTACCTGCCCTTGTAACCCGATTGACGATGAACTGAGCTGCTGTTGCGACATCGGCAGCATTAGCACCGGAATTATCGATCAGCAAACGTAAATGCAAGCCACGCGGCAACAACCCACCGGTGTTGATCTCTCGCTGCGCCAGGAACGCTCCCTGCATTTCCGTACGCCCCAGCAAAAAATCGACGACAGTACTATCGACAGCGAGCCCGAGGACAATGGTCACATATGGAACTCCACTCTGGAGGATATGCAGGTCTTCGTTGTAGATTTGAGCTTCTCCATCGGTTGGGTCAGCGGAAACCGCCCGGGTGAGGAAATTGACAGCGCTACTCAGGTCATTGCGTTGGATAGCTTGCGCCGCTTGCTTTTTCAGATCGGCATCATTGCGGCCGGTATAGGTGTCAAAAACAAGCCGCCCGTCACTGATGCCTATACCTTTTTTCTGGAAATTTTGTAGTTCGAGCGCTAGCTCTGTGTTCAGAGCAACTTGCTGCTGTGCCATACTTGTGGCAGTAGCATTTTGCTCGGCAGTATCCGCAGCAGGAGTCCCTCTGGTCCCTATGCGCCATAGGGGTAGTGTGGCGAAGAGAAATAGCACGAGCACAAACACACCAATCGCGCCAAACATAGCCATAGTGCGTGAACTACTTTTCCGGCTTCGTTGGCGTATCTGTGACGCGTTGATCCGTAAAGGATCAGTGACGGGGCCTGAACGTACGCTTTCTGGCGGATATGATCGGATTAAAGCATTCAAGTCCTTCAACATATCAGCAGGATGAGCATAGCGTTGTTGAGCAGAGAGACGCAGCGCGTGGACGAGTATTTCCTCCATGCGCTGCGTCACTGTGGGATTGAGGCGACGAGCAGGAGGATGGAAAAAAGCCATGCGTTCACGTGGATCGTAGCCAGTGAGGGCATGATGAAGCGTTGCTGCTACTCCATAGAGGTCCGATGCAGGTTCGATAACGCCACGAGTTTGCTCTGGTGCCAGATAGCCGGAAGGGCTTTTCTCCCTGGCTATATACGATTCTTTAGGAGGAAACAGGGGCATATGTATGAGTGATACACGCTTCCCATCGGCACTAACAATAATTGTAGAAGGACTGATGGCACTATGCACAAGAGGCGGCTGGTGCTGCGAGAGGACGATCAACAGTTCACAAAGCTGTCGCCCATATTCAGCCACGACACGCTCTGGTAATGCGCCTCCCTGGCGCCTGAGCATCGAAGCGAGACTTTCGCCCTCGGGCTGCTGTAGCACAATGTAGCAGGCATCTCGCTCATCGAATGCTTCTATGAAATTAGGAAAGCCAGTATATTGACCCAGTTCTGCCATGCGCGAAGCAATCAAGCGCACCACTCGTTCCCTATCAGCAGGTGATCCCCCTGGTAATGTCACTTCACGTATAACTACTCGCCGAGTAGACGATTGGGCATCGCTCGCCAACCAGGCTGTCCCTTGCTCCTGCTGATTCTCCGGCAGGGACAACTGCTCTATCAAGCGATACCGTCCCTGGCGCAATACATCGCCGCGCATCAATGCATGCAGCGTAAGTGGCATTGAGAGCGAGGAGGAATGTTGAGCAGCGAAACGCAGAGGCTCTGATGACATGGTCATAGATCCGTAGCCGCACCGGGGGCAGCCGCCTCCTACGGACTCTCCGTCAAATCCACAACGAGGACATCGCATAGAAACCCCATCCCTTTCCGTTTTCTATACAGTGCCTCATTAAACAAATTCTGTCAAAGAGACTAGGAAAGATGGGGTAATGCTGGGTATACTTTCACGAGCAATAGCCATCGCCTGCTGGCCCAATCAGGTGAGAGGCAACCACGCTCTGCGGCAGCATATTCAACGGGACAACGTCATAATGAAGCATCACCGGCGCCTCTTGAGTGCCGGTGAGGAATTGGATGTAGACTTGCGATGGTGGACTACCTTCTCCTCGGGTATACAGGTGCTCAATACTCCAGAATTGATATGTGCCCTGCGATAGACTTTGCATGCCTGGTGCCGCGCCATTAATGGAGAGCACATGCACATTGGCATTTCGTGCTTCCAGCAGAGGGACGTAGCTGATAGCTCCTGGTATGTGGGCAACTGTCTGCGCAATGGCATTGGATTGATCACCAGGCGACCTGTTTCCTCGCATGCGCTCGGGGACACCACCAAGCATGTACGTCCGGAAGATGGCAGTGATAACACTACAGGGGGAACGGGGCACTACTCTAACCGGCTCATCTGGCCCGCCTAACTGCGCCCAGTTGGTGATGTTTCCAAGATAGATACCTCGCAACGCGGCGCTGCTTAAATTGGCTAGCTGCACATCGGGGCTAACAATCACAGCATACAATAACGCTCCAATCAGGTGATCAGTCAGACCTCGAGCCTGACGGGTCGCCACGTCCGTATCCGCAATGTCGATCCGACCGTGCTTCAAAGCTTTGAGAGCGATACTACCGCCATTCGCCCTCAGAGTGATTGCTATACCTGGACACTGCGCAAGGTAGTCACTATCCACCTGCTGCAACATTGGCTGCAAATTGGGTGACCCGTCGATCGAGAGGCTTCCTGATGGACACATGCCAGGAGGAGGACCAGGGTTGACATTGCCGGTGGGTGCTGGTACAGGTGTCTGAGATTGACCTGGAGTCGCAGTTGTATGAGCACTGGCAGGTCCTGTGAGGGGTTCTGAGCCGCCAGGTGTCGGCGTTACCGGTCCCGGCGGTGAAGTAGAGGTTACCGAAGTAGTCGGTGTGGTACTCATCCCAGGAATGAGTGAGCGATCTCCATTGTGGAACAGCCAGCTACCGATGCCGGCATGTTGTAAGGGAGTGAAGACAAAAAGCAAGGTACTTGCCAGCCCAAATAGTAACACCAGTAGAGCAAACACTGAGGACGCGCGCATCCAGGTAAGAGAACTATATCGTGGCTTCAGTACAATGCGCCGTTGTGGTAAAACGGTGACGATGGGCGAGGCACCAGGAACAACAGCGGATAGCAGAGCCTGAGCAAGAGCTGCGGCAGACGGGAAGCGAGCATCAGGGCTCTTAGCAAGTGCCACGCGTACCACCATTTCCAGTGCTTCTGGCACCTCCGGGCGCAGCGTACGTAACGCAGGTATTGGTTCTTCCGTATGCTTGAGAGCTATTTCACCCGGGCTCTCGCCATCATAGGGCAAGTCTCCTCCCAATAAGCGATACAGTAGGACGCCCAGTGCATAGATATCACTTGCGGGACTCAGCATGCCTAATGATTGCTCTGGCGCAGTGTAAGCAGGGTTGCCCTCGTCGATGTGCGCAACCGGAGAGTCATTTTGCTGGTATGCACGTCTCATACTAAAATTGGTGAGCAGTATGTGTTCCTCATGTTGCATTAGAATGCTGGAAGGCTGCACGTTCCCATGCACAATGCCGTGCTCATGCGCATGCTGCAAGGCTGCACACAATTGCGTCACCAGGCGCAAAACCAGGTCAATTGGGAGGCATCCTTCCCTGTGGCGCTCTAGAAACTGCTCTAATGTTTTAACCTGCATCAATACTGTTGCGCTGTAGAGCAATCCAGCACCCACACCAAATTCGAGTAATGGCTGGATATGTTCATGGTGACAACGCCAGACCTTTTCGGCCTCGGCAGCAAAGTGCTCGTGAAACTCCGCCGGATCGGGAAACTGTGGTCTAAACAAGCGCAGCACAACGTCATAGCCACCCCGCGTAGTAGGACGAGCGCGATATGTTTCTACAATTCCTTCACGTCCCAGGCATTCAAGCAAAAAGTATTGACCCACCAATACGCCAACAAGTTCTGTCATACCTTTCCTCTATCTACTCATAGAAATCTAGTGCATTCTCATCAAAGCCTTTTGGGTAAAGAGAGGAAGGTGCGAGGACACCTCGCGCTCCGACAGGGGAAGCCCCTGCACCCCTTTACTAGAGATTGCCAGAGCCGTTAAGATCGCAGGACCAGTGCTATTACTGTGAGTTCCTTCACCTGCATAGAGGAACGAGGAGAGGAGCGCAGCAAGCAATCCTAGCAAGAGCAGGATCACCACCAGTACTGGTAGAATCTTACTTAGAAACGAGTTTGATGCTTTGCCGCTTGTGCTAGCAGTTTTCTGTGGTTGATCAGGCTGAGACAGCGTGACCATCTCATGCTCTCCTGCTGTATCTATAAGAATAGGTGGCACTTCGGGAGTCACTGGTATACTACGCAGGTACTCACCCGCTGATTCTGGGGAGGGAAGCGCCTGCCCATTACCGAGAGGTGACCACTCGACGGGGCCTACCCATTCGAATATATTGGTACCAAAGTCATCGTTCTCTTGTAAAAAGTTAGAGCGAGTGCCAAAATTTTCGCTCCCGCGAGATGGCGCCTCATTGAACGAGAGATTTTCTGTCAAAGGCTGGGTAGTCGGTGCAGCAGAGAAGCTACCAAAGTCTTCGCTTCCGCTCACACGAGGCATACCCAGGGAGGAAGCCGGGCTTAATGGTTCCGGCGAATTCAGAGGTGTGAACCACGAAGCAAAATCGATGGAAGCAGGGGGAGGTGTCTGCGGGTCGCTCAATGATGGTGGTAGTAAATGGGTGGTTGAAACCTGCTCAGGTGCTACACCCACCGGTTTAGCTATAGGAGAGGCGACCGGAGCGAAGTTTACTGCTGCCGTGAGAGCATCGCTCAACTCCCTTGCTGAGCTAAAGCGATCATCCGAGCGCTTCTGCATGGCTTTTGCCAGAACATCGTTAACTGCGGCAGAAATGCCTGGCGTGAATACGCGCACCGATGGGGGTTGCTGGCGCACATGCTTAAGCAGCACTTCGACAGGAGTCTGGCCAGTGAAGGGTGGCTGGCCAGCAAGCATGCGAAATAGCAGCACGCCCGATGCATAGATGTCACTTGAACGCCGTAATACTCCCAATGACTGTTCAGGCGCCGCGTATTCCGCCGAGCCCCAGCCAACACGGGTAAGCGACTGCTGGCTATCATCATAGCCGCGGGCAATGCCAAAGTCGGAGAGGAGAACACGACCGTCCGCCGCAATAAAAATATTTGTAGGCTTGATATTCCCATGAATCAGGTCATGATCGTGGGCATACTGCACAGCAGTACACAGTTGCTGCATGATGGGCAATGCTTGCATAGCAGACAACTTCCCTCCCACACGCTCCAACAGATCCATGAGTGTGCCTGTCGACACAAAAGGGGTCACGGTATAAAGTAGCCCTTCTCCTTCGCCAAATTCAAGAAAAGGCAAAATGTTAGGTTGATCGAGTTGACCGATTTTATCTGCCTCGGCCATAAAGTAGTCACGGAAGGGTTTACGCTGAGCGTAGCCAGGGCGGAAAACTTTCACCGCTACTTCATAGTTTCCTCCACCCTGCTGGCGAGCGCGATACACATCCGATGTTCCCCCCTTACTGATACACTTTAACAGCAGATATTCACTGAGTATTACGCCTTCAAGGTCTGACATACAACGGCTCCTAACCTGGATGTGTTGATTTCTGTAGCGTCAAGAGCAAATATTGTCATAAAACGAGGTCTTCCATGTTAATAATGAACGAGATTGGGGAGTGTATTTACTCACCTATTAGCGTCAAGTTAAGCCTTTCTCTCTGTAGGGGCGGGGGTGGAGTGGTGCGGAGTGGGGACCTTTATGGTCGCCCGCCTCGCTCAGGAATGGACCAGCACGAGGAACGACCCCCACCCACGGGCGACCATAAAGGCCCACTCAGCCACCTCCTGTCCACCCTCGCCCCTATGGAGTCTGGGCCTGTTTGAGCATAGCGGGCGAAGCATCAAGATGATACTCATATCTCAACCACCACCTGTGTAAGATGGAACAGCATCAAAGCTTGAGCCCCAGGATCAGGAGAATGGTCAGGATATGCAGGAGTTGATCAATCCAGATAGGGCCGATAATCTCGTAACGTGCTTTCAGTGGATCAATGACAAAGTGAGTAGCAATGAGGATACCGATAGCCAGCAGCGATGGGCGAGCAAAGAGGATAAATACAGCGGTATATGTTACGCAATGGTAGAAGTTCACCTCCCAGCTCTCTCCCTTCTCGATGCTCATCCAGGTACTTTGAAAGGCAAAGTCGCCCACGAAATGACATGCCAGCCAGGTAAGCAACGTGGAGATAGGGATATCGATTAACATAGACGTTCTCCATCAGGGTTAGTATTACACATCATAAGTGTAATCGAAGGATGAGAGAACCACGGTGAAGTTCATCACTACGCTTCCGTGATTTGGAGCACAGTTTGCCCTTATGCTTTCTCTATCGTTTTCCCATCGTGCTCCAGCATTTCCTTTGCATGTCCCCGCTGGACACGACGCCTCCAGGAGGTTTCCGAAAGCACACGCACTAGCAGCAAGGCAGCCACCAGGGTCCAGAAACAGAAGGCCAGGTCCTGCTCCAGGAAAGAGCTATCGACCTGCCCCTGTAGCAGTGCCGCGAACATAGCGGTCCCAATGCCGATGGTCATCCACTGCAACAGGAGGTTACGGCTGCTTTCCGTCGAGCGCAGGTGAGCGAGTACGCGAATAAAAAGCCAGAAGAAAAGCACGAGAAGCACGATAAATGCCAGCAGGCCAAAGACTCCTACACTCACCCATATATGTAGAAAGATATTGTGGGGATGAGACAGGTCAGGCTCATCGATCAGGCCACTTGGGGCGTGGGTGACAGGATCTATGAGTATCCAGTAGTGCTTGAGACCTGGAATGTAGCAGACCGTATTTCTACTGTAATGACACAGCCAGTTATCTATGCCGTAGCCAAACCAGGGGCTGTCGTGAATCATATTCACGGCAGTCCGCCAGAGATAGAGGCGCTTCGTTGTAGTGCTGATGCCCTGCGCGTTGACATGGCTATCGAGGAGGAAGGAGATGATACGGGTATGGAAAACAGCGAAGACGAGTCCCGAAACTACTAGAAAGAGTATCGCTCCCACTATCAAAACCTTGCGGTCGCGGATAGAAAAAACTGCAATAAAGAGTACTGCCGCGGCAATAGCCAGCCAGGCTCCATGTGATTGACTCAAGTACAGCACGAGGATCAAAGGTAAACAGAGCGCAATAGCAAGAGCGCGAAACTGCCAGGATTTTAATGCACCGATACTGCCGGGTATCTTTGCAACCACAAGCGCCAGGCCGATAGGCAACACGTAGTCAAGAAGCAGACCAACATCATTGGCGCTGCCATAAGCTGCATGGACGCGCAGCACGTTGCCTGTTTCCTGCACGAGCTGGTCTCTAAAAAAGAAGTACTGGGCTAAACTCAAGAACGCTACCATAAGCCCGGTTGCCAATAGCACACCTAGCAGACGTATCAAATCCCCGCGCGAACGCAGGCAGAAGAGAACGAGCAAGAAATAGACGAGTGGATCGAATACCTCCTTACGAAAGGCGCGCAAGGCAAGGTGAGGCTCACTCGCAACTGTAATAGAAATGGCCGCCGCAGTCAGGAAAACGAGTATAGGGATAGTAAACGGACCCAGGCGATCCCGTAGCTCATGCCAGGACAACCAGTATTGCCATGTACTGCCTCGAAAGAGGAGTTGCAGCAGGGCCACCACGAGACAGACTGCAAGCGCGATCTCGGTCAGGCTGAAGGCGTAAGAACCAACAACAGTTTTCTGGAGCAGGTAGTAGGGGAGTGCCAGGGGGAGTAATGCTACAGCAAAAGGCAGGCGATACCAGCAGAGCACGGCAAAGATAACTAAGAAGGGCAAGGAGAAAAGCGGATTGAGATGAAAAAAACCGCCTGTGCCAAGGTTCGCGTTACCGGTAATGTAATACAAGGCTAGCGAGAGGATCAGGCCTGCTTCAATGAAGCGGTCACGCCAGAACTGCGAAACCTCTGTTAGCAGGCTATTTCGCGGGGGAGGCGGATCGTTGGGGGCATCGGAAGCTTTATCTGTTTGCGGCATGGCTGGTGTACCACCAATTGTAAGGGAAGAAGCTTTGTGGCTATAGGAAGCTTCCTCGCTTTCGTTTACTGTTTCTCGTGTAGCTTGTGCAATCCTGGATGGTGATAACTCAAGGTTCTGATTATCCATGATCTTCACTATACCGCGTAAGTATATATGCAGGCATCTATCATCATGAAAGAGGATATTTTAAACTCTGCTATCCTGCAAAATCATGTACGCATGTATGTGTTGCTTGGTAACAATATATGTAAAGTTATGCTTACTATAGCCAATTATACCCTATCTGATCTATGCGAACTTTGAAAAGAGAAGTATGGGCATCTTGCCGAGCGTTCCCTGGCTGAATGACAGTGTGTTTGTTGTCAGTTTCTCATGGTACACCTGGATGCTATTCTGAATACCGGTGGGAAGAGGCCTGATTCGATTATGGACGAGTGATGGTAGGATTGCTGGTGAGTTGACCGGTCATGACTCAGATCCTACAGAAGCAGTATTTTCGCCCGAAGGAACAGTATTAGTGAGTGGCGATCTTGCCGGACGAATACGACTCTGGGATGTGACGACGAAACAGATGCTCTATTCCTTTGTGGGTGCTCCTCATGGGCAGGTTGAAGGGTTGATAGAACAGTTTAGGCGCGTGTGTCACTTTGCCTTTACTGCTGATGGGAAACGCCTGGCCTTTGAAGGTAGAGATGAGCAAGGATTAATCCAGGTCTGGGATATACAGTACCCAAGACCAATTGTCGCATGGGTCGGCTCGCTGCTCCAATCTGATCAGTTTCTCTGTGACCTCACATTTTCTCCAGATGGCCATCTCCTGGCAGTTGCTGACTTTGATCAAGATGTGGTGCGGTTGTTCAATGCCAGATCGTTAGCACAAGAAGGGATGTTGCAGATACCAGATGACATGGCAATTGCGATTGCTTTCTCCCCTGATGGTCGTTTTTTGGCAACTGCAGGAGCGGCTGGGACCGTATGGTTTTGGGAAATGAGCAGTCGGCAGATCGTGGGATCATTTGCCGCCCATCCTGAAGGACCAGATTACCGCAAGAACGCCCAGGAATGGGCATTGGGAGACATGGATTGGTCTTCAGATGGAAGGTACCTTGTCGCTTGCGGACGGGATCCCTACACAGTCAAGCTGTGGGAAGTGCAGATACGGGTATGAGAAATCCATCATTGGAGCTGTCAAGCACAGCTATCAAATTACGACAAAGCAGGACAATATGAGCCGGCGCAGTGCTGATGTGCAGCACCTGGCGCATTTCTTCCACGCAGGCCGTATGGATGTCGACGAGTGTGCCCCAGCGGGCCGTTTTCGGGTTGGTTTCTGGCGGACCGCCAGATCGGTCGGCGGGACTGCTCCCACCAGCGGAGGAGGCACGCAGACCGACAGCCAGTCCTTCTGTTACGATGCCTTGAGTCGACTGGTGTGGGCAGACAACAGCTACACTCTATCTCATGGCGAGGTATAGCCTTTTGTATACCCAATACGAAGATAGCTACCTCGCCAGTTCTTTTACGAACTGCGAGAAGACGTGCGTATGGTGATCGATATCGGCCTGGGTGTGCTGGATCGATATGGTCCACTGGTCATCAAGGCCTGGCGGGAAAAGGATGCCGCGATTTGCCAGGAAGAGCCAGTAGGCATAGGAGAGGCGCATATCGATGTGCCACCAGGCGGTCCGGTAGTTGCGGGCACGTGGATAGGAGAACATGGCACAGCCCTTTGCACCTATCTGAACCACGTGCATTGGCATGTCGAACTCTTCGATGATACCGCTGTAGGCAGCGGCCAGTTGCTTCGAGAGACCATTGGCGTGGGTGTGCGCCTCGGGTGTGAGAACCTGCGTGAGTGTCGATAAAGCGGCACGAGACGACATCGGATTGCCGTTGAAGGTGCCGAGGTGCAAAACCTCCCAATTGGTGATGTGGCGCATGATCTCTTCACGACCACCAAAGGCACCTATCGGCATACCTCCACCGATTGATTTGGCAAGGCAGATCAGGTCTGGTTCCACCTGGTATATCTCGGTGATGCCGCCTGGAGCAACGGTTACGCCCGTCTTGACTTCGTCGAAAATAAGTAGGACCCCATGCTGGTGCGTGATCTCGCGCATACTCGCAAGGTAATTATCATCTGGCAGCACAATGCCAACATTCATCAATACCGGTTCGGTGATGACTGCCGCGATCTCTCCTTCGTGTTCGGTCAGGATGCGATCAAGCGCTTCTGCATCATTGTAGGGAACGATAATCGTATTGTTCTTTACATCCCCCGGAATGCCTTTCGACGCGGGAACGGTGTGCGGATGATCGGGCGGCCCCGCTGCTTCAACAGAAGGTTTGGTGCTCATCAAAAGGGTATCATGATGCCCATGATAAGAGCCTTCAATTTTGACAACTTTGTCGCGGCCGACATGGGCCCGCGCCACGCGCAGCGCGTCCATGGTCGCCTCTGTGCCAGAGTTACAGAAACGTACCTGCTCAATCGGCGCAAAGCGGCGGACCATCTCTTCGGCCAGGAAAACCGTGTCTGGACCAGGTAACGAGTAAAGACTGCCCTTCCCAAGTTGATCTCGCAGCGCCTCTACCAGGAGCGGATGAGCATGGCCAACCAGGAGACTGCCAAAACCAAGATGAAAGTCTGCGTATTCGTTGCCATCGTAGTCCCAGATATGGCTGCCTTGCGCATGACTGATGAACAGCGGGTATGGCGGTACGGCCTGAAACGAGCTGGAAACACCTGCTGGCATTGATTTTTTCGCACGTTCGTGAATCTCGTGCGAACGAGGAGTACGCTTGCGAAACTCCGTCTCCTCGCGGGTGACGATTTCTTCTACAAGCCTGGGATCGACTGTGATGGGTTCCCGAAGCATAAAGGTTCCTTTCCTGGGACTATTAAAAGCGTATAAATAGCGTTGGAAAAGCAAAAGTGATTATCCTTGTTCCTGCTACCATTGTACCTTAGAATCAATGAATTTAGCAATTCACAGGAAAGAATTACACGAATTTATTTTATTTTGAGGATTTTATTTGCGAATTTCGTATTTCTTTGCTGTAGAAACCTACTATTGGCCCGAGCCGTAGGAGGCTCCGGCGTGGCGGGCACAGTGGATGGAGAGGATGGAGCCATAGAAGAAGGCCCCAACATGGCAGCATTTAATATCCATGTAAGCGCAGACTCTCTTCAACGTTCGCCAGTGCGCGCATCATATTATACTGAGCGGGCACAAGCTTCAACGTATCACGGATAAGCGTCAAAACGCCAGCAACTGTTTGTTCGCTCTGCGCCATCGTGAAGATGTCGTGGATACGCTCAATCAGCCGCTCTGGCTTGATAGATAAACGTTGGACCTCAGACCCGAGCCATTTCCAATCGGGCTCCCATTGATGATTAATGGCGAAGAGAATACGCAGCACAAATTGCACTTCTCCTAGCAAACGATGTGTGAGCGCCATGGGTTCATCCCTGGCAAGCAAGGCCCAGCGAATAGCAAAGCCCTGCGGGACTATCCAGTACTCATTGACGCTGTTGATGATTTTTTGTGTGAGCACTTCAGGATAGTGAGAGAGCTTTTGCTGCCATCGTGGTAGGTGACCTTTGCTCCGCAGCGAGACGGCATGGGTCGTAATCCATGCCAGTGTCAGCGGTCTGTGTGCCACAACCTTGCCTACAACAATAGCATCGAGGTCTTTTTCATGCTCCGCGATGACGCGCCAACCAGCCTCTACTGATATGCCATTGATGTAGAATGTCACCCATACCTCAGAATCTCCAGGGGACTCGGTATCAGACACGTATCTAAGGCTCTCGAGCTGTGCAGCCACATCTCACGATCTTCTCGAGCAGGAAGAGCATCCACCTAGAACATCATCTCGATATCAGAATATTTATCGGCTACTCCTCTTGATGCCGAGCCAGTGAGCACGCTTTCCTGGCCAAATGATGCTGGAGCTAGACCTGCGAGCGTTTGCGCGAGTTTATAGCGGATATGACTGTCTTCAGTCGCAGTAGGCGGAAGTCCCATCGTGCAATCCTAAGCGACCGCCAGAGTGGAGTAAACATAATTGCTTTTTTAGCAGCAGGATCGAGAGCAATCGGTCTGCGCGCAAGGAATCCTCCTTCATAATATGCTGTTTGCCTAGACACGACTGTTTAGAACTTCTCGTACTGGGGTCTTTGGCACCTGGGGAAAAGGGCTACCTGTCCCTGGCTTGCGTGTCATCCAGGCAAAAATCGAGCCTGCGACCAGCAAGTATGCAGTGTAGAGCATGCCCTGCAGCATGGTGGGTTCCTCGGAATAACCTATAAAGGTGTGGAGGATGTCTCCGATGGCAGTATTTTCGCTCAGGATGTGAGACGTGTTCCAGAGGGGCGTTGTGCCGAAATGAAGCCAGCCCAGGCCCTGCATATTCTGGACAGCGTCACCGAGCAGCCCTGCGGCGAAGATGAGTAAGAGCAGACCCATCACGCGGAAGAAGACGCGGTAGTCAAGTCGATAGCCCAGGCGATAGATCAGGAAGCACAATGCCAGGGCTGCCAGCAGGCCGAGTAATGCGCCAAGCAATAGCAACAACCTATTCGTTTGGAAAGCAAAGGCCAGCGTGAAGAAGGCGGTTTCTACTCCTTCTCTTCCAACAGTCGTAAAAGCAAGCAGACCAAGCGCAAATCCAGAACCGGCAGCGCTTGCCTTGACGGTGATCTCCCGCTTCATCGAGCGACTATGCTTCTGCATCCAGAAGGTCATTGTGGTGAGCAGTATAACCGCCACTAAATAGGCTACGGTCTCAAATACCAGCTGGAGAAGGGTATCGGCATATGCATGGATGGTCAAATAAAGAGCGACCGCTGCAAAGAGAGAGCCTAGTATTGCCAGGCCCACGCCGGTCCAGACAGCCCGCGCCTGACCCGTCAGGCGCAGTTGGCGAAGTACGGCAAATAGGATGCTTACTATGAGGCTGGCTTCCAGTCCTTCACGCAGGAAAAGAATGAATGTTGCTAACATGAACATACCTTACTAACTTGCTGTCCAGGCTTCTCCGCGAGGAGGCCCGATTCTATGAATGAGTATCATCAACCAGAGCCAATCACTGCTTGTGTGCAGTGTAAAGTATAGTCGTCACAACCTGATCACAAGCGTATAGCAAAACCATCACAAAACTATCACAGTGCGATGCAGTTAATTCCTAGTTATCCACTCAGATATTAGCATCACCTAATGTCTGATGTCAAGGGGGGAAGTCTGACATTCACTCATTACTTGCCTCCTTCGGAGGCGAACAAGGGGAGAGGAAAGTTCGGGGGTCACCCCCGCGCCCCCGTCAAGGGGCATAGCCCCTTGCATCCCCATTTTAAGAGGCCTCTATCATCTTTGCATAGCCAGCCATGGGAAATAGTTCAACGCGTCACCCAAATTTTGGCTGCTGATGCTATGCTGATACACACCTCGTGGCCTGCGACTTGCAGTTTGACGCTTTCTTCCTGCGCCTCCTGGTTAGCGTTGTTCTGGTCAAGAATTGTTAGTTGCGTTCCTGGCGTCAGACCTTTTTCATGCATATACAGGATCAGTGCCTCCTCGTCCTCTACAACCTCTGAGATACAGAGAATAGTGGCCGTTTCACTGGCCGCCAATGTCGAGAGGCGAACGGCGCTCTGATCTTTGAGGTAGCTGCGCGCATTTGCTACGGAGCCGGGGATGGGATTACCGTGAGGACACGTGGTGGGGTTATTTAAGCTCGCGATGACGCGTGCCTCTACGGCACCAGAGATGAAGTGCTCCAGGCGGCATGCCTCCTCGTGCACCTGGTGCCACTGCATGCCCAGCATATCAACCAGGAAGCGCTCGGTTAGTCGATGCCTGCGTAAGACCGCCTCGGCTGCCTGATTTCCAGCCTCTGTAAGGGATACCTGACGTTTGTTGTCCATCTCTATGTATCCATCCCTCACCAGGCGCTTGAGCATTTCTGTTACGGTTGGCGCAGAGACACGAAACCTTTCAGCCAACCGAGCGCCGATGACTATCTCATCCTCCATCGCCATATTATAGATTGTCTCCAGGTACTCTTCGACGGTCGCGCTGAGCGTTTCTTCTGTTTTCATAAATCTTGCCCTCTGCTATATGCTATGCCGGGACTGCATCTCTTCGATTCTAACACATCTGGTCGGTAGGTCAAGTTTTCCATTCTCGCGGCAAAAGAAGGGAGCGCATAATCGGCCCATACGGACTTTCTAAAAGACCGTTTTATCTAGCGATATGCGATCAAGATATATATTTCTCGCTTTAACGCAGGGATATAGTAAAGCCAGAAAGGAGTGCCACATCATGGGATTCATACCGATGCAGAAACCGGATTCGACGAGATCAAGAAGGCAGACGATCGACCAACGCGGCACAAGAAAGACGTACCGCGGGTCTGGTCTCCCCTCCCATTCCTATAAGCAGACGGTGTTGTTGATATTGACTGCTTTGATGGCACTTGGTTCTATTGTAGTTTCTCACAATCAACAGGCCGCATTTGCTGCTAATCCTGGTTCTGGCTACGGGTGCGCCTGGTATGTTGTCCAGCGGGGTGACACGTTGAGTGGCATCGCGTGGAGCAATAATGCGACCACGTGGCAACTGGCACGTGTGAATAACATTCGCAATGTGAATTCGATTTTCATAGGGCAACGGTTGTGCATTCCATACCTGATGCAAGGTGTCCGGGCAAGGCAGGCAAGCGGTCTTTTAGCTAATGGTACGGTGCGCTGGTACGCCTATAACGCGCTACAAGGGTCTACGCGTGGACAAGTTGTGTCAATGCTGCGTCAAGTAGCGGCGCGCTATAGGTTACCCGCAAATCTGCTACTGGCTATTGCATGGCAGGAGAGTGGCTGGTACCAGCATGTAATTGCCTGGGATGGCGGTATCGGCGTAATGCAGTTGATGCCATACACTGCTATGGGTATCAATGCTGGCACGGGCAGGCGACGAGATCCCTATCGCCTGTGGGATAACATTAATCTCGGCGCAACCTATCTATCATGGCTATGGCGTGACTTCCACGGTAACCTGGTCAAAGTCATCAGTGCCTACAATGAAGGCGGCTGGGCGGTCATACATCGCGGTATCTTTAACTGGCGCTACGTCAGAAACGTCCTGTATTTGATGCGCAGATTCAGGTAGAGGTATTATGGCAACCAATACCCCCGAGCGAGAAATACTGATGACCGACCTGGCGGCAGGCAATACCAGGGGCTAACGATAACGTCAGCATTTGACATCCATGCTCGCAAAGCGGTAGAGTAGATGTATACCGCTTGTTTTTTTGTCGAGAGGAGCAGCTTCGATGGCATTGACGAACTTTGCTGGCGCGGTCGCCGTCATTACCGGTGGAGCAAGTGGCATTGGGCTGGCAACTGCCCGTGCCCTATCTGCTAAAGGTGCCCACCTCATTCTGGCGGATATCAACAGTCAAGGGCTGCAGCAGGCTGAGCAGGATATCCACCAGCACAGCCCGGATATAAATACGCGTGTGGTTGGTGTCCCTACTGATGTCACCAATGAGTCACAAGTTCAGGCTTTGATGCGCAAGGCTGTTGAAACGTGCGGCCGTATCGACCTGGTGATGACAAGCGCTGGCATCGGCTGCGGTGGGCCAATCGACACGTTTTCATCCAGTGACATGCGCGCCCTGTTGGATATCAATTTCATGGGTACCTTCTATTGCGTGCAGGCAGCGCTCCCGACAATGCGGCAACAGAAGTCGGGCCACTTCGTCTTTCTCAGTTCTGTAGCAGGAAAACTATGCACTCCTATGCTCTCCGGTTACTGCGCAAGCAAGTGGGCCGTGCGAGGCTTCTCATCAGCCTTGCGCGCAGAATTACACGGCACAGGCATTGGCATTACCACCGTTTACCCCGCCTGGGTAGAGACGCCTATGACCAGTCGAGAAGCAGAAACTATGCGCTGGATGAATATCCAGATCATGCTTACAGCAGACCAGGTAGCAAGCGAGATTCTCCAGGCCGTAACCGAGGATCAACGTGACCTGACATTGGCGCCCAATCCGGAAATTGCGCTGGCCTTACAGATTATGAAAGAGGATCCTGATAAAGCGGAGATGCTCGTCGGCGAGTCATTTCGCAGGCAACGGGCGCGACAACAGCAGTAGAGAGCAACTTCTATGAAAGATTATGGCTACTATGGACCAGAAAGCGTTACCTGGAAGATCAGCCGCGAAGCCGCCATTCTGCTGGGTGGCGCCCGCGCGGTACTAATGCAGTTGGCGCACCCGCTGGTAGCGATGGGAGTGAGTGAGCACAGCAACTACATGGCAGACCCGTTCGGGCGCTCATGGCACACATTCTTGCTGGGGCAGATGCTCACTTTTGGCTCTTCAACAACCGCCCGCAGCGCAGCTCGTACGATCAACCGCCTGCATAAACATGTACATGGTATACTTCCAGCGGGAGCAGGAGCGTATAGCAGCGGCACACACTATTTTGCAGGCGATCCGGAACTATTGCTCTGGGTTCACGCCACCCTGGTCGATACTATCTTGCTGATGTATCCACTGTTCGTTGGACCGCTCAGCGCCGAGGAGAGGGAGCGGTACTATCAAGAGTCGAAAGCCATGGGGCGGCTGCTCGGTCTGACCAACACTGATATGCCCGCTACTGCACGGGATCTACAACAATACGTCAATGACATGGTACAGAGCAATCGCCTCGCAGCCACACCGCAGGCCCGTGAACTTGCCAGGCAGGTGCTCTTTCCTCCCACGCCCAGGTTAATACATCCAATCATGCACCTTAACCTGCAAATGACATGCGCGATTTTGCCACAACCGATTCGTGAGATATACGGACTGGAATGGAGCGACTGGCGACAGCACGTCTTCAATCTATCAGCATTCAGTATCCGAATGGTCCTCCCCCATCTACCCATGCACATGCGCGAGCTGCCGATTACAAGGCAACTGATATTGTACGGTGAATCAAAAGTGACGCTACGTATAGCAGAGAAAAGCGCTTAGTAGAAGCATATGGGCTCAGGAACAACAACGAGCTTATGAATTATTCAAGCGGCCAATGGGCTGCGAACATGGCGCTTGCCCGTGCAACTTCAACGCCTAACATCTGCAGACGCCGGTTGATGACGGGATCGCGTGCCCGGCCTTCTTCATCAAATGCTTCGCGACTGCCCGGCACCGAGACCATGCTGGGCGCTACCCATGCACGCATAGCGCGAGCCGCGAGCAGCATGGTTGTCAGTGTATTGTTCCCTGTACCGGAGGTACCACCCTGCACAGACACCAGCCCGACAACTTTGCCCTCCAGCCGTGGAGGATGGTCATCTTTCAATAGCTCCATGAAATCAAGCGCGTTCTTCAACGAGCCGCTGATTGTGTTATGGTAGGTTGGAGAGGCCAGGATGAATCCCTGTGCTTCGCGGGTCGCATCCAATAGCGTCACGATAGCCTTGTGCTCTTCAGGAGTATATCCATTAAGACTAGAGGTGCCATCAAAGAGTGGCAAAGGAAATGTTGCCAGGTCGATCTGCCTGGTACGAGCGCCTGCTTCTTGCGCTCCCTCCAGCGCAATCTGCAATGCCAGCATGGCAGTCGAGTCAGCGCGCAAGCTGCCACCGATGCCTAAAATTGTTGCAGCCATCTTTACTCCATGTTTTTGCAATGGTCTTCTATAAAGATAGATCATCAGATCGTTCTCGACACGAAGACGCTCATTTCTCTGAAGATGGGTTAGTTGTCATCACATATTATAGTAGGAGATAGACAAGTCAAGCACGAAAGGATCTTCAATATGACTAACCCAGCACAGCAAACTCCCGATACAAAGGTAACAGCCCGCACATTGAAGCTGACCTTAGTGGTCAACGGCCAACCTTACGAGGCAGAAGTGCAACCACAAGAGATTTTTCACGAGGCACTTGACCATGCACTTCCTCCAGGGCTGCTCAGCGGGTATCGCATTCGTATCAGTACGCCCGGCGGCGAGGAGGTGTTTCCCGATATGTTTATTGGCGAGAGCGCAGCACACTTCAATACTCACACCTTTCATGTCGAAGCAAAACCACTACAGGAAGTGACAGCAGGAGCAGGCGGGCGCACCTGGACAAATTTTGGTTTTGACCACCTCGCCATTACTGTGGCAGATCGCGCCGATGCCAGGGATTTTTTCAGCGAGGTACTGGGGATGAGGATCGTCCGCGATGACCGCCACCAGACTGTGTTGACTACAGGAAACACGGCATTATTCTTCTTCGATGCCGAGAAAGCGCCACTCTCGGATGGTCTTCCCAGCCGCTGGCACCATATCGGCTTCGTGGTCGATAATCTCGATGCTGCTTACCATCACCTGAGCCATCACGCACAGCTCCGGCGCGAACGTGTTGGTGATCGCTCAGGCTCTATCGCATCGGATTTCACGTTATTGGAGCGTAATGAGCGCTGGTCGTTGTACTGTCACTATCGCAATGGTGATACGCGTCTGATGATCCAGCTTTCAGAGATCAAGGCGGAAGATCGCGGTTTTGTGGACCCACACAGCTTTACGGACCACATGTATGATTACTTGAGTGGCCATTATGGGGTACGTTTTGAAGGAAAAGAGGATTAATGAGAGACCACTCCCGAGGCGAAAAAGATGATTACAATCAGCCAGCTAATAACAAAAGCAATCAAAAGCCGAATAGCCAGACCTGAAATGGTTATGTTGAAGCGGCGTGGGAGGATTGGTGTGCGAACAGGAATTTTCATTTCTTTTGTACTCATGAGCAGTTTTCTCCATTCGCGTTAGTAGATTATCAAGATTCAATTTATGGGTGAGCCTGCAGGGCGACCGCAAGGGCATCCTGCCCGGGGGCAGGTAATGCCCCTACATTTCCACCATCAAAATCAAGGGTGATAGAACCCTGGTTCCTTTTAGAACTCAATTACATATAACGAGAGATATACTCACTCTTAACATCTATTTCTTCCTATGCCGGGCCGCCTGGCATTCGTCACACTCACA
>WNGD01001091.1_pt1 | contig 41357 bp, 32 predicted proteins | sample 5400671 | NCBI WGS metagenome assembly WNGD01 (sample SAMN13153369, study PRJNA577476) | soil metagenome | isolation source: 40 cm soil or saprolite under grassland replicate 2 | place: USA:California | collected 2016-06-15 | reverse complement strand
ACCAGGTCGGCGGTGGCGACGCCGACCTCGCCGTGATAACTGTGCCTGGCCGCGGCTCGCGCGGCCGCCGGGTCGGTGCCCGGCAACAGGTGGGTCAAAAGCAGCCGCCCGGCGCCCGCGTCGGCGGCCTGCCGGCCTGCCTGGCGCGCGCTCGATAGGTAGCGCCGCGAGTCCTCCGGCGCCTGATCCACGTAGCTGGCTTCGGCCAGCAGCAGATCAGCGCCGCGCGCCAGTTCGGCCACGTCGTGGCTCGGGCCGCTGTCACCGGTGTAGGCGACCACCTGCTCGCCCGCGGCCAGCCGTACGCCCGCATTGGGAACCCAGTGCGGCAGCAGGCGGGTCTGCACACGGAACGGGCCGATCTCCAAGCGGCTGCCGGCGGTGAACTCATGCAGAACATAGGCGCCGGCCAGCATCCCGGGACGGTCCAGCGCGAGCACCGCATCGAGCGCGCCAGGCAGCGCGTACACCGGTAGCGGCGGCGGCGGATCACCGCGTAGCCACCGGGCCCGCAGCAGCGGATTCAGGTCCGCACAGTGATCGGGATGCCCGTGACTAATGAACACCGCGTCGACCTGACTGGCGGTGACCCGTTCCAGCAGCCGCGGCACGACCGCATAGCCAACGTCAACCAGCAGCCGGAACCCGTCATGCTCAACGAGGTAGCCGCTGCACGCCTGGCCCGCCTCCGGCCAGGCGCCGCAACTGCCGAGCACTGTCAGCCGCATCCAAAGGACTCTACCGGCTGGCCCGTCACAGCCGGCCTTCCCGACTCAGGGGTGCAAGGGAAGGCTTGAACGCGCCGGGTCCCCGCGAGGCATTGTTCGATAGCTCGTCACACAACGTGGTCGACGGTCATGGCAGCGCCGCGAAATAGCCGCCTCACGCACCTACCGTTGTCACGCCACGGTGACGACGGCCTTGCCGCGCGCGTGCCCCTGCTCCACGTGGCGCAGACCCTCGGCCGTATCGGCCAGGGGGTAGGTCCGGTCGACGACCGGCGTGAGCTTCCCGTCCTCGATGAGCCCGGTCACGGCGAGCAGCTCCTCCCGGTCCTGCCGCGACGGCAGCGGGCGCAGCCGCTGCGAGACGAACGCGTTGGCCACCACTGCCCGCAGGAGGCCAGCGACGGGCCCGAACACGTGGCCGGGCGAACCGCCACCGTTGAGCACCAGGGTCCCCGTCGGGGTGAGCGCCCCGCGCAGCCGAGCCAGCGGGAGGCTGCTCACGTTGTCGAGGATCACGTCGTACTGCCTCCGCCCGTCGGTGAAGTCCTCCGTTGTGTAGTCGACGACGTGCGCGGCACCGATCGAGCGCACCAGCTCGACGTTGCGCGTGCTGCATACCCCGGTGACCTCTGCGCCCAGCGCCGCCGCGATCTGGACGGCGTACGTGCCCACCCCGCCGCCGGCCCCGTTGACGAGCACCCTCTGACCGGCCTTCACCTCGCCCACGTCGCGGATCCCGCGCAGGGCCGTCGTCGCCGCTATTGGGACCGCGGCCGCCTGCTCGAAGGTAAGGCTCGCCGGCTTCGGCGCCACCCTGTCCGCCGCGGCGCACGCGTGCTCCGCGAACGCACCCCGGAAGAAGCCGAGCACCTCGTCGCCGTTCCGCAGCCCGCGCACATTCGCGCCGACCGCCTCCACCACGCCCGCCGCGTCGATCCCGGCTACCCGGGCCTTCGGCTTGGTCAGCCCCACGCCCATGAGCCGCGCCACGAGCGGGTCTCCTCGCAGGATGTGCCAGTCGGCCGGGTTGAGCGCGGCGGCGTGCACCCGAACCAGCACGTCGTAAGCCCCGACCTCTGGCAGGTCGGTGTCCGCCAGCTGCAGGACGTCCGGCGGGCCGAACCTGTTCTGGACGATAGCCCTCATCGGGTCCTGCCTCTTGTCGTCACGCCGCGTCGTGGTAGCCGATACTAGACCGCCCTCCTGCGCGCGGAGGTGAGTGCCTCGGTCCTCATCCCGGGTGCCATCCGGCCGCCGGCCAGGGCCAGCGGATGCTCGACGACTCGGGAATGGTTCAATCTCGCCCGCTGCGGTCGTTCGGCAACTGGTCACCCAGCGTGGCGGAAATCTGCGGGGAGGCGAGGCCGGTGGCGCCTGCTTCTGCGCACGTCACTGGCTGGCGTACTCGTCGTGGCGGCGCATCCACATCGCGGGCGAGTCCCCTTCGTTACGGCCGAGCGGGGCGCGGTCGAGGAAGCCGTAGTAGCTCATCATGAACTCCAGCCCGCGGGCGGTTGTCGAGTAGGTCAGGCAGACGGTTGCGTCCTGCAGCGCGTAGGAGCTCATCACCGGCGACTCCGACAGGTAGGCGGCGGGCTCGGTTCCGCACTCCTGGGCGTTTTTGGCGACGAGCGGGGGGACGCCGCCGGTCAGCCACTCGCGGGCGGTTTCCTCCGGGCGGGAGATCTCGAGGTCGAAGTTGTAGTCGCTTTCGCAGGAGGAGGCCCACGGGAAGCTCCACCCCATCCGCCGCTTGTAGGCCTGCAGCTTGCCCAGCGGCGCCCGCGAGACGCAGGTGAACGTCACATCCCGGGCGTTCAGGTGGGACGGGGCGCCGTTGAAGGTATCGGCCATCGACGAGCAGACCGGACAGCCCGCCGTATAGGGCGGGCCGAACATGAAGTGGTAGACGATCAGCTGGGAGCGCCCGTCGAACAGCTCTGCCAGCGTCTTGTTTCCCTCGTCGGTGTCGAAGCGGTATTGCTTTTCGATCGGCAGCCACGGCAGGTCGCGCCGCTCGGCGGCGAGCTGGTCGCCGCGGCGGGTCAGTTCCTTCTCCTTGGCGAGCAGCTCGTTGCGGGCGGCATGCCACCGTTCACGTGTTCCGGTCTTGTGACTGGTCATTGGTTGTCTCCTTCTTGTCGTTGCAACTGCCTGGCCCGGCCCGCGCCGCCGATGACCTGTCACATCGGTGGCGTGAGCCCGGGAACCGACGAGGGCGCGAGGATGATCCAGATTCCCAGCCCGGTGATCGCTAGCGCCAGCGGCACATCGATGGCGGCTTTGGCGGGTAGGAGCTTCTGGGCGAGGACGAGGACGGCGATCACCGACATCCAGGTGATGCTCATGACGCCCAGCGCCACCAGCATCAGCATCAGCCCGATGCTCGAGCCGGCGCAGCACAGCCCGAACTCCCATCCAGAGCCGACGCTGGCGCGGCAGCGCCGGCGGAAGTGCCGCTTGAGCGGCGTGAACTCATACACACCTGCCGCGATCGCGGCCGCGGCGGCGGCGAAAGCCCCGTGCGGCTGGTACACGGCATACACCGCGACGCCCACCAGCGCCCAGACGGCAAGGTAGGACCCGACGAATAGCGGCACGGCGCGCGCCGCGTCCGCCCGGTGCCGTACCGGGCCGCCGACAGCGCAGCGGCGCCAATATCCCAACCTGGGAAGCCTGCGACCAGACCCGGCGTTCACCTTCAGTCCCCCCCTTTGCTTACGCCGCGACCGGCTGCGCTTGGGCGGGCGCCGCATTCTGGCGCTCGAGCGCCGTAGCCGCGTCTCCCCGCAACATCTGTGCCAGCGTGATGTCCTCGGGATTCGTGGAGTGGGGTTGTGGTGGGACCGCGAGCAGACCGGTCGAGGTGGTCCTTCAACGCGTCGAGCGCGCCGTCCCAGTCGCGGGCCAGCGCGGCCAAGAACTGCTGCGCCACCTGCATCGGCGCGGACCGCAGCCGGTACCGCACCCGGCGCCGCTCCCCCGGTTCGGCCGTCACCAGGCCGGCCTCGGCCAGCAGGGCCAGGTGCTTGGCGATCGCCTGCCGCGTGATCGGCAGACGAGCGGCCAGATCCGTGGCCGTGGCCGGACCCCCTGCGGCCAGCGCGGCCAGGATGGCGCGCCGGGTCGGGTCGGCCAAGGCGATGAAGACCTGCTCGGCGACCGCCTCGATGTCAGGCGGCATCGAGGTAGCCGGCCAGTTCGCCCAGCTCGCTCGCCCAGCCCTGGGTGTGGGCGTCGTACGCCTTGCGGTAGGCGTCCTCTGGCAGCTGGGCAAAACCGGTCTCGACCACCCTCAGCCGCGTGCCCGCACCGGCCGGTTCGAGCGTGAACTCGACATAGGTACGGCGCGGATCGTCCTCGGACAGCCCATAGATCTGCCAGGTGAACCCGAACACCGCCGGCGCCTCCACCCGCTCCACCCGCATCTCGACCGTGAACCCGCCGTCCCACGTCATCCGGGCGGACCCGCCCGGACGCAGGTCGATCGTCGCCTCGTTGCCGAACCAGGCGCCTAGCCCCTCGGCCGTGGTGAGCGCCGCCCACACCTTGCCCGGCGGGTGAGCAACCTCCACGGTCCGCTCGATGCGATCGGGAAAACCCATGACAGCCTCCAACGAGTAGCAACCGATCGGTTGCCACTTTATGGCAACCGATCGGTTGCGTCAACGGTCCTGCTCGAGAGGTCGCTCGCCCTCGCCGAGAACAGCGCGCCTGCCCAGATTGACCGGCATCCAGCCGCCACGCGCCCACCGCCAGGCCGTGGCAGCGAGCGAGCACGCCGACGACGACCAAGCCTTTGTCGACGCAGTATCCGAGTGGCCAGAGGAGTGAGGCCGGCCGAGATCTGGACTGTCTCTGGCGGCGCGGACTACGCAGCAAGCAGGCCGCCGGGCGCGCCGCCGGGGGGTTCGGCCTGCTGATGCGGACCGGGTCAACTCAGATAGGCCAGAACCCGGTTCATCAGATCGGCCTTGTCCGTCGCGGTGCCATACGCCTCGAACGGGAACGCCAGGAAGACCACCCTGTACGCGCCGGCAGCCACGGTCAACGCGTCCGGCACCGAGGTGTCGTCGGTGAAAGCCGGCGTCGCGGGCGTGATCGGTGTGATCTCGTCCTCGTACGACGAGCCGAGTGCCGAGTGGTCCAGCGCGATGGCACCGATGCCGCCCGTGACCGCATTGCCGGCCACGCCGTGCACGTCCGCCGTCGGCTTGTCGTTTTGCGCCTCCGAGCCGTCCCAGTTGATGTGCAGGTAGTTGTGGACGAACGGGGTCGTGCCTGCCGACTGGTCGAGGATGTCCTGCCCAGACATGAACAGCCGGCCGCCGCCGTCCAGGAACGCCGCGAGCTCCGACTCGTACGGCATGATCGGGCCGGGATAGCTGTTGCCGGTGAACCAAACGACGTTCTTGTGCGCGGTCAGCATCGAAACAGGAAGAGCCGGGTCGGCCGACAGATCCCAGTAGCTGTACGGCACGCCGTTCGCGGTCAACGCGTTCTCGTAATAGCTCTCGACGTTCGGCCCGCCCATGTCTCCGTCGACGACGAGCGTGCCGACCGAGACCGCGATCGTGGTCAGCTTCGCGATGACGCTCACCGACGAATCAGTCGTCGACGTCGCCGTGATCATGGTATCGCCGGTGTCGGCATTGGCCGCTGACGCCGGCACGCTGACCTTGACACAGAGGTCGAGGCCGTCGCCAGGCTGCACCGTCGCCGTCGCGCTGACCGGCGTGGTGCAGGTCGAGTCGTAGGCGTGCGCCGTCCACGTGCTCGACGACGACATCGTGTACGAATCGGCCTGGTAGCCGGCGTTGGTCAGGTGCACCGTGTATGTGGCGTCCGTGCCGACTCGCGCACCGCCCTTCTGCGCGGCCGGTGTCAGCGTCACCGCGTGCGCCTGCGCGGGCGGCAGCGTGATCGCGAATATGTGCATGTCGCCACCGGCCGCCTGCGGCAGCGTGATGCTCGCCACCGTCTTGGCCACCGACACTGGCGCCTCCATCGCGAAGACATACGTCTTGACGTTGTCGCGCAGGTTGCCGGTGTAGTTGCGGTACGGCATGGTGACCGCGGTGATGTTGCTCGGCAGCGGCGGGAACCCGCCCGCACCAAGCGTCCAGTCGCTGAACTCCGCGGTGAAGTGCGATGTCGTCCCGTCGGTATAGGTGATCGTCGCAGTGCCGCCAGCGCCGGCGCTGCCAGCGTTCGTCGAGCTGCCCAGCAGCCCGATCCTGGACGCGTGCGCGGGTGCCGCCAGCGGGATGGTCTGCCCGGTCGCTTCGATGTTGTCCAGCGTGGCTACCGGCACGTCCGGCCACGTGTAGTCGATCCCGTCCACCGTGACCGTGCTGCCAGGGGTGACCCCCTGCGCGTCGAGCGCCTGCGCCGAGTAGCTCCAGCCACCGCCGTCGTAGGTGGCGGCGCTGGTGCCGTTGTCGTCGGTGATGCCGGCGTTGGTGAAGTAGGGCCACAGCTCGCCGCGCTTGGCGACCGCGACGCCGAGCGCTACCGTTTCGTGCTCGCCGCTGGCTGTTGTGATGTGGAAGGTCACGCTGTACCGACCGTCGGCCGCGTCCGGTGCGGCAGTGACCGTCACCTGCCTGCTGGCGCGGCCGGACGGGCCGAGCGTCAGCGACCCTTGCGCCGGGCTCACCGTGACGCCGCTGTCGGCGCTGGTGGTCCAGGAGACGGTCTGATAGGTCCCGGCGATGTTGGCAAGCAGCAGCGTCGTGCTGCCCGAGGCGCCCGGCTGCAGCACCAAGTAGCCGGGGTCGACCGCGGCGAGCACGGGCTGTTCGCCGCGCCGGTACGACGGCGGCGCGTCCTGCGGTGCGTTGGCCCACGTGCTCGGGTTGGTGCCAAGCGTCCAGTCGAGCGTGGCGCCCGCGGCCAGCGTCGAGAACGGCACATACAGCTTGCGGTACGGGCTGCCGTTGAGCTTCAGGTTCTGCACGTAGAAGGTGGTCGGCGAGGCCCCAGGCGCGTTGATCGTGATCGTCTTTCCGTTGGGCAGGCTTATCCCGATGTGGGAGAAGCCGGGTCCGTTGAACACCAGATTGTCGCTTCCGGAGTTCTCCGGGTACATGCCCAGCATCTCCCAGATGAAGGCGGAGCTATTGGCGCCGAGGTCGTCGTTGTCGGGCAGCCCGCTCGGCCCCGGCTGATACATCGTGTTGCGGATGTGGTTGACGGCTTGCTGCGTGCCGGGCGGGTCCTGCGCGTAGTTCAGCGCGTACTGCTCGCCGAATCCGAACTCGTTGGTCAGGTAGGCGTGCATCCCGAAGCCGTTCGGCTGGGACAGGTACTCGCGCAGTGCCGGGACGACTTTCGACTTACCGCCGAGCAGCGAGAACAGCGCCGCATAGTTGTTCGGGACGTTCCACAGGTACTCGTAGGCCGTTCCCTCCACGTAGCGTGTCGTGCTCGTCGCCGTGACCCCAGGAACGAATGAGCCGTCCTCGTTGCGCCCGTTCAGCAGGTTGTTGGACAGGTTGAAGACGTTTTGCCAGTTGTTGGCTCGCGCCTGGAGCATGTCCGCGTCCTTGCCGTCGCCAAGTGCGCGGGCGAACAACGACAGGGCGAGGTCCTGGCTGTTGTATTCCAGCAGCGTCGGCACGTATCCGTGCGGGTTGCAGCAGCCGTACGCGCCGTCCTCGGGCAGGTAGCCGTACTTCTCTTCCAGCGCCTCGCCGGGCCGCACGTCGTTGACTGCGGTGGCCTGGGCCAGCATGTCCTTGAGCGCCTCGGCGGTGTCGAAGCCCCGCGCGCCGAACGCGTAGTAGTCGGCGATGATCGACTGTGCCGGGTCGCCCACCATCACGTAGTTGTTCAGGTGCAGGTAGCCCCACTGCTGGAGGATCTTGTCCTGGCTGTAGTAGTTCAGCAACGACTGCGCCTGGTCGCTCGCGGCAGCCGGGTCCAGCGTCGCCTGCAGCTGCGACAGGGAGTGGTAGGTGTCCCATCCGGAGAAGATGCCGTACTGGTCGTGCTGCGCGGCGCCAATCGTGTGCGCCTTGATGTCCGCGCCCATGTACTGGCCGTTGACGTCACTGGTGATGTTGGGCTGGATGAAGTCCTTGTAGAGGGTGCTGTAGAACTCCTGGGTCTGGGCGAAGCTGCCGCCGGACACCTGGATGCGCCCGAGCAGCCTGTTCCACGCGTCCTGAGCGGCGCTCTTGATGGTGCCGAAGTCCCAGCCCTGGTTGTCGGTCTGCCAGTTCAACCCCGCGTTGCCGTCGCTGACGTACGAGATGCCGGCCTTGGCCTGGACGACCCGGTTGCTGGTGGTGTCGAAGGTCAGGTAGACCGCGGTCGGCCTGCCGTCCGAGCCGTTGATGATCTTCGACGAGCTGAACGGCTGGTCGAAGGTGATGTCGAAGTGGACGGTGTACTCCTGCCGCTGGCCGCCGTTGACCACCTCGCCGCAGAAGTGGCCGCTCGTCTGCGAGCCGCTCACCTGGTGGCTGTTCAGGATCTGCGCGGTGCTCGGCGCGAACTCGCCGTTCTGGCTGTCGTGCAGCTTGATCAGGAACCCGGCCTGCGTGGTGGCCGGGTAGGTGAACCGGCCCATGGCGCTGTGCGGGGTCGCGGTGAACTCTGACGTGATCGTGTCCGGCTGGTTGCTCTGCGCCAAGTAGTAACCGGCCTGCGCGACCTCACCGCTGTTGGTGAAGTTGGTCGTGACGTGGTTCGGGTCGCCGCCGGGCAGAGGACCGGTCATCGGCAGCATCGGGACGTCCCCCGCCGCCCCGCAGCCCGGGCCGCTGATATGCGTCAGCGAGTACCCGGTGATCGACGTGTCGCCGTAGGTGTACCCGCCGCCGGCGCTGCGGCTTGGCATCGTGTCCGGGCTCCACTGCACCATCCCGAACGGCACGTCCGCGCCAGGGAAAGTGTTCCCACCTCCGGTGGTCCACGTCCGGGTGTCCACGAGCGGCGCCGGATCAGTGACCGGCTGCGTAACCAGATCCTGATTCTTCGCACCCGCAGGCAGCTTGGACGCAGGCACCGGGCCCGGGCAGTGGACCGGATGCCCGTTCGGTCCCTTGGTGCACGCGGCTGGGGGAACCGTCCTGGCGGTGCTCGCCCTCGCCGGGACGCTGGAGCTGGGTTCGGGAGAAGGGCCCGGGCTGGGCGCGGCCGCCGCGGGCGCCGCGCTCAAGGATGTCGCACCGCCAAGAACGGCCGCGGCAACCAGTCCGACAATTACCAGGATTCGCGAGAACGGTAACAGCTGAGTGCCTCGCATCGACAACTCCTCTCCCTCGCCGGGGAGCAGCCAAGATCCCTAGCCGCCCAGGAGCGACAACGTCGCCGATAACGCCCGAAAGTTACGCCGTCGTTAAAGGGCTGTCAATCCGCCGGATAGGGTTTTTGGCGCCTGGCAGGAATGTCCTGCGAGGGGGCGGGGACGCTTGGCTCGCCGATGCTGACGAGGACTTTGATGTGCTCACCGGACGCAGCGAAATCGAAGGCCTCGGCGACCCGCTCGAGAGGCCGGATGGCGGTCACGATGTCACAAGCGCGAACCGCGCCGGCCCGCAGAAGCCGGATGCTCTCTTCGTAGTCCTCGGGCAGGTAGGTCGCGCTTCCCTGGATACGGATCTGATGGTCCTGCACGATCGCCAGCGGAATCGTGACTTCGGCAGCCGGAACACCGACGACTACGACGGTTCCGCCCTTGCTGGCCAGCGCGACAGCCTGGCGCATGGTCGGCTCGATCGCCACACAGTCCACAACAATGTCGGCGCTCTGCCCGAGCGCGGCCCGGACCTGGTCCACCACGTCCGCCGCGGCCGCATCGACGGCGGCGTCAGCGCCGAGCGAGATCGCTTTGTCCCGCTTGGCGGCTCGCACGTCGGTGACCACCACGGCGCCGGCCCCGCGCGCCTTGAGCACCGCCAGCACCAGGAGCCCGATCGTGCCAGCACCCAGCACGACAGCAGACCTCCCGCGGACACCGTCGAGGCCACAGCCGAAACTGTCACCGCCGAGGCGGACGGCATGAACCGGAGTCGACAGCGGTTCCACCAGGGCGGCGGTGGTGTCGTCCAGGTCGTCAGGCAGGACATGCAGCCGGTCCGCGGGCACGGTGAACAAGTCGGCCATGCCGCCCTGCTCCCACCCGCATCCGAAGAACTGGAGGTTCTCGCACAGGTTCTGCCGCCCCGTGGCGCACATCTTGCACGTCCAGCACGGCAGGTCGGGCTCGACAGTGACGCGCCGCCCGACCTCAACCCCGGTGACGCTCGGGCCAACCTGCTCGACCACCCCGACCACCTCGTGCCCAGGGTGGTACGGGACCGGGATGAAGGGGTGACGACCGTGAGCGGCATGAGTGTCCGAGCCGCACACCCCGGTCACGACACTGCGCACCAGCGCCTCGTCAGGACGCGGCGAGGGGACCGGCGCATCCGTCACCACCTCGATCCGATCGGCATGCACGACCACCCTGCGCATGAGCCGCGGCGCGGTAGACCCAGCCATGCGCAACTCCTCCACAGCCGCGAACAGTCTCCACATCATCACACCGCTCGAGGCTGTCTAGAAGGCTTGCAGGCACACCACCCAAGAAGACGATTCACCTCAGACCCCGCAGCCATACTCAAAAACCAGTTATCGTCACGGTTCTGGTCGCCTGGTAACATCGCGCCGGAGCCGAACCGTTTGGCAGGGGGTAGCAGACCGGTGCGGGCATGCGTCGTGGGTGGCGGGCTGGCTGGGTCCCTTCTCGCGTGGCGGCTGGCCCAAAGATTAGACGTGCACGTTGATCTGGTCCTCGGGCGTCACCAGGATGCAGACGCCACCCAGGCATCGGGCGGCGCGGTGCGCGCCTACGAGCCTTCGGCGCAAGCGCGCAGACTTGCCATAGCCAGCCTGCGGGAACTGCTCGGCAGCCGGGTTCTGCTGCAGTGGAGCGACTACAGGCAGACCGGTTTTGTCTATCTGCGTGAGACCGATGCCGGGCTGGCAGCCGAGGCCGAGGAGATTGACCGGGAGCTGCCCGGCTCTGTGGAGTTATTGCCTGCGAGCCCTGCCGCGGGCAGCCGCAGTTTGGGCTGGTCCCGGTTTCCTGGGCGCATTGCCGTGCTCGAGCGGCAGGCTGGCTACATCTCGCCCGCTGAGCTGCGGCGGGCGATCCTGACCGATCTGGCCGGACGGCCTGGCGCAACCGTGCGAGCAGCGGCGCTCGACGCGCTTGAGCCTACCGGCACCGGTGACACGGCCCGAGCGACGGTGGATGGATCGGTCCACGAATACGACGTAATCGTGCTGGCGGTTGGCGCGTGGACGCACGAACTCTTGCGTGCCAATGGGTGGCGGGGCCGCGGGTACCGTACCAAGTCGATCCAGTACACGATCTATGCCGCTGGCGCCTGGCGCCCGCCCAGCTTCGCTGACGAGATCAGTGGCCTGTACGGCAGGCCCACCGCGGACGGCGGGCTGCTGCTCGGCGTGCCGACAGCTGAGTGGGACGTCGGACCCGGGCGGACCCCAGTGACGCCAGCCTGCCACCGGCGGGCCGCCGAGCTGGCCGCCGGTTTCTTCGCCGAGCTGCAGCTTGGGCAGGTGCGGAGCGTGACGAGCGCCGCCGATTGCTACTGCGATCCGCCGATCCTGCGGCTGCGCGGGCTGGCGGATGCCGCACCCTGTTTGCTGACCTTCACCGGTGGGTCCGGCGGCTCGGTCAAGACCGTCCTCGCGGCCAGCCGACTCGCTGCCGCCCAGTTAGTGGAATCGGCCGTACCCCAGGCCGAACCCCAGGCCGAACTCCTGACCGCACCCGGCACCGATACCGCGGCCGAACATGTGGGCACAGCGCTGGCCGGTTCTGAGATCGTCCACGATGATGCTCCGTAGGCGATGATGCACCTGCTCACGGCCGGGCAGGGCTGATGGGAGCGCGAGCCGCATGACCAAGCAGGCGGCTAACGAAGACCCGGCAGTCAAGCGCGGCGACGACGCGGGCATCCTTGTCACTTTCCGCGAGTCACCAGGAGCGGTGAAGGCGCTGCTTGTTGGCCTGTTTGTGAACAAACTCGGCCAGTTCATCCAGGTCTTCCTGGTGCTGTTTTTGACCAACCGAGGTTTCACCGCTGTGCAGGCGGGCGCGGCGCTCAGCGCGTACGGCGCAGGTTCTGTGCTCGGCCTGGTTGTTGGCGGATCGCTGACAGACAGCCTCGGCGTGCGCCGGGCAACCTTGCTGAGCATGAACGGCACCGCCGCCCTCTTGATCGCCATACTCTACGTGCACAACTACCCGGCACTGCTTGCCGTGGTGGCGCTGGTCGGGGCGGTTGGCCGGATCTACCGGCCGGCCAACGCCGCCATGCTGTCCGCCCTGACCCCAAAACACCGGCAAGTGATGATCTTCGCGATGCAACGGCTGGCGCTCAACCTGGGCACCACCGCAGCGCCGCTGATCGGGGTGGCACTGATCTCGATCTCGTACAACCTGCTCTTCTGGGTCGAGGCGGCCGCCGAGGTGGTGTACGCGGCCATTGCGATGCGGGTGCTGCCAGCCGGCCGCAGCCAGATCAGCGCACAAGAGCCCAGCCAGGAACCAGCGCAGCGGCCGGTAAAAGGCGGCTACCTGGCCGTGCTGGCCGATCGGCGGTACGTGCTTTTCCTGCTGGCCCTGTTCGTCAACTCAACGGTCTACATCCAGTACGTGTCCGTCCTGCCGCTGGCCATGCGCGCGGCGGGCCTTGCCACCGCTTGGTACGGCGCGGTGGTGGCGCTCAACGGTGTGATCGTGATCACCTGCGAGCTGTTGATGACCAAGCTGACCCAGCGCCTGCCTGCCCGCCTGGTGGTGATCATCGGTTTCACGCTTCTCGGCGGGGGCCTTGCCATCTATTGGCTGCCACTTGGCGTGGCGATTTTTGTGGCCGGCACCCTGGTCTGGTCGCTAGCGGAGATCGTGGCCGGGCCTACCATGTTCGCGTACCCGGCGATGACCGGCCCGGCACGGCTGCGCGGCAGGTACATGGGCTCGGCGCAGGCCTTATTCGGCCTGGGCACCGCCATCGGGCCAGTGCTCGGGGTGACGGTGTGGCACGCGGTGGGCCGTTCGGTCTGGTTGTGGTGCGCGCTGGCCTGCTTGCTCGGCATGGCGGCCGGCTGGTTTGGGGTCAGGTCGGCGGCCGGGGCGAGCCAACGGGAGGCTGGCCAAACCGGTGCGGTGACAGCGGACGAGCCCGCGTGACGCAAGCTGCCTGGCGGGCTCGTGACACGCCCGCGCTAGCCGTTAAGGATCATGATCCCGAACGGCTGCCGCTGACGTGGCACAACCGCAGCGGGTACTCACGGCCCGGGCGCGGACCCGCTGAGCTACTCCGGTTCGGCCTGGTGGAAGCAGCACGTGGCGCTGGCGCCGGTGGCCATGTTGATCACGCCGCCGCCTGGATCAGTGCTGCCGCGCGCCAGCAGCCCGTTGTAGCCATCCATGGCCATGAAGACGCCCCATGCGACGACCCAGGGCTCAGGCTCGCCGTCGGTGGGGAAGAGTTCATCGCTCGGCCTGATCCGCCGCTGCAGCACAAACGGCCCGCGCACTGCGGCCGTCAGCTGCCGGTGCCAGTCGTCAGGCTCGGTCAGCCAGCCCGGCACGACCCCGATTCCGCCGTGCATTGCCGTGGGCTTGAGGATCAGCTCTTCGCGCCGGGCGATCGCATACTCGCCGAGGTCGACCCGCTCATCGTCGACTGTGACATGACCCGGACGCACCATCCGTGTCCACGGCAGGATCCGGTCAAGGTGGCCAAGCTCGCCAGCGTCGTAGCGGTGACGGTTCGCCTCGTCGGAGAGCAGCGCGAGCGCGCCCTTGCTGCCGTAGAGGTCGGCGTCCATTGGCGTGAAGATCTTCACCTCACCGCGCTCGACCGCGTCGAGCACCGGGTTGATGAGACCTGGCCCGTCCGGATGGAGCAGGTCTTCGATCATGAACACCCGGTACACGATGTCGACGGGCCGGCCGTCCAGCCAAACCCGACCATCGTGGAAGCTGAGCTGCCCGAGATGGCAGGCAACCACATCCATGCCGAACGAGCTGAGGTAGGTCGCACTGTAGGTCAGCAGCGACTCGATGCTGGGGAAGGATTCTGGCCAGTCGGCCGCCGCCACCAGCGGGCGCGATCCGGCTGGGATCTGGCATTCGGCTCGCATCGTGTCGGCGAGGACGGCCATCGAGTCAATAAAGGACAGCTTGTGCGCCGCGGCAAACTCGGCCACCAATGGATGAGTGAGGACGGCACGGTTAAAGTACGCATTGTCCATCCCTCCTGTCGTGCTGCCCATGTTTACTTCGAGCACGCGGAACCCGGTTTCGTCGCGATAGAAGTCGGCACGGCCAACACTGGTGGGCGCATCGTCGCGGCTGCGCACGACTGCCGCCACCTGTGCCTCGGTCAGTCCCACGGCGCGGCCGAACGCCGCGATGTCACCGCCGAACAGGCGCCGCGGCAAGTCGGTTAAGACAGAATGCAGGAAGCTGATGTCATGGCGCAGCGCGGCGAACTCAGCGTGGTCGAGGAAGACCGGCCGGGTCATCATACGACCGAAATAGCTCGTCGCGGAGACGTCGAACGAACGTTTGGCTGCGTCCAGCAGTTCGTTGGCGTGCATGCCTTGCCTGCTGACTTCCGCGAGGTACGCGGTGGTGATCGCGTTTGTGGTCATTTAAATCGGCACCTCGGTTCTGGCTGGTCGGCCCGTGGCCAAGTCTGGCTCGGCCTCGCTCCGCGCCGCGGCAAACATCGCGGCCACACATCGGTGCGCGTCGAAGACCGGCCGCGAGTACGTGCTTGGCGATGGCACGAGGTTGTTGTAGAACGTGGCGCCTTCGCACAGCGGGCCGAGCACCCACAGCCGCCGGATCGCGGATCCGTGGGCGTCGAGTGGGTGTTGGTGTGCGTTCACATCGATGCCGTTCACGTGGTCGCTGCCCGGCAGGTGCGGGCGGATCCAGCCCTTGCGGTGCAGCGCACTGATCAGCGGGCTCGCGGACGACGCGACCGCGGGGAGCGGGACACGCGCGGACACGAGCCAGTCGGCGTCGCGTGTGTAAGGCACGCCGAGCTTGGTCGACGAGACCCGCCAGGCGCCGGTTGTCTGGTTCCAGCACACCGCCGGAGCGGGACCGAACGGCGCGTACGCGACACCAGCCGCCATAAGTGCGAGCAGTTCGCTGTGCCGCTCGTACTGCGGCCCGACAACAGCGCGGTTCATCAATGGCACGATCCGCCGGTTAAAGTCGTCGAGCGAGCGGTGGCTGAGGCCACCGAAATCGACCGCATAACGGACAGTGTCGCGCAGCTCTCTTAAAATATCCAACGCGGCTTTCACCGGACTCCGCTCGAAGCCAAGTAGTCCTTCTGCCAGATCGCGTGCAATTGTGTCCGCCAGCCACTGTTGATAGGCTGCGGCGTCAATGCGCAGCATGTCGGCCGAGCCGTCGAATTCTGCCCGCGCGTCGAATGGGCCGAGCTGGGAATCAAGCTCGTCGAGCACCGCGGTTAGCCGCCCCATTTCTGCTGCCTTGGTCAGCGTCGCCATAAGTGCCAGCTCGGTGTCACCGCGCCCGCACCTCGCCGCGCGCCGGCGGTAGGCGACTCGCATTTCGGTGAGGATCAGCGGCAGCACGTCGGCATCGAAGTCGAGTCCGCGGTCCCGGCTGATGCGGAGCCTGTCGATGCCAGCTTCGGTGAAGACAAGCGGCTCATACTTGGGGCCAAACTCCGTTATCAGCGGCCGCGCCCGGCACGGCACGCCCGACCTTGAGTAGAACAGCAGCGTCGGCTCGCTGCCGCTCGGGACGTAACTGAGCCGGTCCGGGTTCCCGGCGAACCGGCCACCCCGGCCGACCGTGAGGCACGACATCAAGTCCATGGCGGAAAGCCCGAACCCGTTGATCGCGATCGATTCCCCGGGCGCCACCGGCGCGGTCTGCTCAGGCAGCGGATACGGCTCCGAGATCATCCGGTCGGTGCCTGCGCCACCGGCGCAGCCCGTGTCGTTCGGGGTGTAACCAGTGGTCAGGAAGACACACTGGGCCTCCACCCGACTGTTATCTGAAAGGACGACGGCCAGCCCGCCTGGCCGGTGAGATCCGGCAGGTGCGGGAACGATGTCGACGGCTGTGGCCCGATGCAGCCTCAGCCGTACCTGCCCTGGCACCCGCCGCTGCACCTGTCCGAGGAACCAGCCGAGGTATTCGCCAAGCACCCGCCGGGGCAGGAAGTCGGTCGGCCGGATGCGCCTGCCGACCTCGCTCACCGTATAGCCGTCATCGCCTAGGCGCAGGCCACGCGCGCTGACCCACTCATACAAGCTTGGACCCGGCTGGTCCACATCCAGCCCGACCGTGCAGGAGTCGGGAAACATCGACACCTTCGAGCAGGTTGTGTTGAGTAAGAGGTAGTCAGGCTGTGCAGTGTCGTGCACACCCGAGCCGGTGCAGGTTGGGTCGATGATTTCGATCTTCACCTGGCCAGCCGCGGGCCCAAGTTTTCCTGCCAGCGTCACAATGCGTTCGAGCACGCTGAGCCCGCGTGAGCCGAGCCCGACAATGGCCACGCAGGTCCCCCGCGTCATGCCCAGCCTCCGATCGCACCTTCCGTAGCGAATGCGGCCGTCACGATCCGCGGCTCCAGGCTCGCCACCGCCTGGTCAGCCAGGCGTGCCGCGGTGCTGCCACTTTCGGCTACTGCGATCACATAGCCGAGACGGTCCCTGAACGAGTGGCTGAGCACAACCTGCTGACCCGCCTGGCACAGCACGCCGATCTCGGCCACCCCGGGCAGCCGCCCCGCCAGCTCGATGCCGCCGATCTCGGCCAGACAGCCGCCGGTGGTTGCGACAAGGAAACGGATCGAGGCGGATCTGCACCGGGTGGGCCGCAGCGTGGCGACCCGGCCGGCCGCGTTGGCCACCACGAGGCCGATCATGTCGATGCCGCAGGACTCCTCCACGATCCTTGGGATCATCCCTCCAGCGAGCCGCGGGTTGACCTCGATAATGCGCGGGCCAGCCGCGGCACGCCGCAGCTCGACGTGCGCAGGGCCCCAGCCCAGGCCGAGTGCCCGCAGCGCGGCGACCGCGACATCGCTGATCGACGCTTGCTCGGCTGGGTCGAGCGGCGCGGGGAAGTCGTGACCGACCTCCACGAAGTAGGGTTCAGGCCCCAGGTGCTTTCTGGTGATACCGACAACCTCGGCGCCAAGCGTTTCCACCGAGTACTCGGCACCGCTGAGATACTCCTCGACGATCACCGCCTGCTGCGGGGGAAGAGCGAGCTTTGCGGGGTCGGTGTGCAGGACATAGCGGGCAGCGGCAAGAACCTCGGCAGGGCTCGCGCACTTCCTTGCGCCGATCGACCCCGAGCCCGCCAGCGGCTTGACCACGGCTGGGAACCCTAGCCCGGCGGCGGCGGCGGCTGCTGCTTCCGGCGTGCGGGCAGCGGCGAAGTCCGGGCACGGCAGCCCAGCATTGCGCAGTTGGCTGCGCTGCGCGTGCTTGTCCCTGCAGGAGCGGACCGCTTGCGGGTCCGGATGCGGCAGGCCGAGCGACCGAGCGACCTCGCCGGCTGTCGCGACGAAGTACTCGGAGCTGCTCGTCACGCCGGCGATCCGGCCGCGATCGCCACCCAGCCCTGCGCAGGCGTCCAGGACTTTGTCCGCGCTCGCGGTGTCGACGACCAGGCTCTCGATTCCGTCCGCCAGCAGGTAGGGATACCGGCCAGGATCGCGGGCAAGCACGATGGGCCGCAGCCCCAAACTGCGGGCTCGGGCGCAAAACAGCCGACCCGAACCGGTCGTGTTGCTCTCGACCAGCACCAACCACTCGTCAGCCATGCTCGCTCGCTGTCGCGGGTGCTTGCACGGTGCCAGCCGAGCGCAGCAGCTTCACTGCCACCGCGAGCTCGGACCGTGCGGCGCGCTCCGCCCGCCGCCCGTCCTGGTGCCACTGCCGATGCGCTTTCCAAGCCCCGGCCGCCTGCTCGCATGGCCTGGCAAAGTCGCCAGGGCCGCCACCGTAGACGTGGGCGCGGATCAGTTCCGGCAGATCCAGATCATCTTGCCGGGTGCCGTCGAGCCATCCCGGCGGGCCGAACTCGGCCAGCCGGGTCGAACCTGCCGCTATCGCCCTGCGTACCGCCTCGCCCACCATGTGATGGGCGGTGCGGAACGGCACCCCGCGCCGCACGAGCCGATTAGCCACCGAGGTCGCCGCGGTGAACCCGCTCTCTGCGCGCTCGCTCATCCTGGCCGGCACCGGCCTCGCCCCGCTGACAAGCACCTGGCTCAGCAGGACAGCCTGCTCTGCTGCGCGCAACCCTTGCCAGACACTGGCCATCGCGTGGGTACCGACCTCGATGGAATTGCTGAACGGCGTGGCTGCCATCATGGCGGCCGCGCCTGCCCAGGCGCCGAGCGCCTGGCCAGGCTTCGCCTTGAGGTGCTCGAGCAAGAAGGCGTTGCGCTTTTGCGGCATCGCCGAGCTGCCGCCGACCAGCCGGTCGGGAAACCCGATGAAGCCGAACTCCGCGGTGCTCCATAGCTGAAGATCGGTGGCCAGGCGGCTGAGCACAACGGCAATGCCCGTGGCCGCGCCAAGCAGCCGCAGCGGCACGTCCCGGCTTGCCACGGCGTCAAGCGCATGCGGGGTTGGCGCGGAGAAGCCGAGCAGCCGGGCCGTGCGCGCCGCGTCTATCGGCAGGTCGGTGCCCGCGACCGCGCTTGCGCCGAGCGGGCAGATCTGCAGCCCGCTGGCGCCCGCGAGCAGCGCATCGATCTCACGCCCGACGGCAAGGGCGACGCCGAGCAGGTAGTACCCGTAGCTGATGGGCATCGCGGCCTGGAAGTGGGTGTAGATCGGCATGACGACAGACTGGTATGCGCGAGCACGCGACAGCAGGACCGCTTCCAGCCGGGCTGCCTGTTCGGCGAAGTCAAGCAGCCAGTCACGCAGCCGCAAGCTGGCGATCGCGGCGTTGAGGTCATTGCGCGAGCGTCCTGAGTGCAGCACTCCGCCAATTTCGGCGCCGAGCCGGTCGATGAGGTAGCCCTCGTACATCAAGTACAGGCCACGCGGAGCAGGCCGCCCCACCAGCGGCAGGAACCGCGCGGCAGCGAGCTCGTCCATGCAGCGGAGCAGCTCACTGGCCGCGTCGCCTGAAATCAGGTGCTGTTGCGTGAGCATCACGAGATGAGCCTGATCAACACGGATCATGAGCGGCAGTTCGGCTTCGATCTGGGCCTGCGAGAGCTCGCCATAGACGACGCGCTGTGTCCATGGGCCAAGCTGGCCGGACAGGCGACCGGTTCCTTCGCTCACAGCATTGCCTCACTGACTCGTGGGTACTGCCGCCGACGTCACAGTCGCCGGGCCGAGGTCACTGCCGCTAGCGTGGCTGGCAGCAAGCACCTCCGCGAATGCGCGTCTGGCCCAGTCATAGGCGGCCCACGATCCTTGCGGAGTACACGGGTCGGCAACCGCAATCGGCTCCGCTGGCGCCGGCTGGTCGAGGTAGCCCTTGTCCCGCAGCCACGCGTCGTTGTACACGGTGTCCTGGTATCGGTATCCCTCATCGGGCAGCAGGACGACGGTGAGTGCGCTCGGGTTGGCCTTTGCCCACCAGTGGGCGGCCAGATAGGCCGCGCCGCTGGACGGGCCCATAAACAGCGCATGCAGCCGGTGCAACTGCCGGGTGGCAGCGTACGCCGCCGGCGCTGAGCACCAGTGCACGCTGTCGAACACCCGGTGGTCAAGGTTGGCAGACATCAGGCTCATGCCCATCCCGCGCAGTTCCCGCGGACCATCGGGATGGCCGAACAGCACGCTGCGCTGAGCGTCGACGCCAATGGCGCGGCACTCTGGCAGTACCGAGCGTAGGTAGGTCATCGTTCCGCACATCGAGCCGCCCGAGCCCACCGGCCCGACAACGCAGTCCACCTGGCCCAGGCTTTCGAGCAGCACCTCGGCGACGGTCGCGTACGAGCGGGGATTGTCTGGATTGGAGTATTGCTCTGGGCAGAACGTGGCCGGCAGCGCGGCTCTCACCTCGGCCAGCCGTTCCAGCCGGGCTGCTTGATAACCGCCAACGGCCGCCGACGCCGCCGCGGGCACGCGTTCCACCACCGCGCCGAGGTCTGTGAGCCGCCGGTACAGGCGTTCGTCGATGACCGGATCGCTGATCAGGATCAGCCGACGGTCCATGTGCACGGCCTGCATGGCAAGTGCGAGGCCGAAGGTGCCTGAGGTCGTCTCCACAATGACGGTCCCGGGCTCAAGCTCGCCGTCCTGCAGGGCCCTGCGCAGGATAAACCGTGCTGGGATCATCTTCATCAGGGTGAAGCATGCGCAGAAAAGGTTCGGTCCCAGCCTGATTAACCTGGGTGTCTGGTAGGCCTCGGTTGCTTCCTCGAAGCTGGTCCTGATGCTCATCAAGCGTCAGCCCTTGCGTCTGCCTTCGTCACGGCTGCGGTCGCTGTGCCTGCGGTTCTCGCGCCTGCGGTTCTCGCGCCTGCGATACCGGTGCCTGCGATACCGGTGCCTGCTGCGGCAAACGCAGTGTTGATCAGGGCGGTAAGCACCAGGCCAAGCTCTTCAATGAATGCGATGCTGCGCTGCACGCCTTCCTGGACTCCAAGTCGCCGCCCATCGAAGATCATCCCGGCCACGGTCCCGCTATGCGCGACCTGGATACCGCAACCGCCGTTCCTTAGGCATTCGGCGAGCAGGATTTCCAGGTTCGGCTTCGGAAGGAAGCGCTCGTTGATGCGCGCGCTCGCGGTCGCCACCCGGCCAACTAGCCGCACATCCTCGGTGGCCAATGCCCGGCGCAGCGCCCCGCGCAGCACCTGGAACGCGCCGATCTCGTCGTCGCAGTAGTCGGCGGGCTGCAGAGCCAGCGTGTCGACCTTGGCGCCCGGCTCGGTATCGCAGCCGACGACGATCATTGGTGGCAGGCGTGGGGCAAAGGTCTCGAGCACGATTCCGTCACGGTGGGCGAACAACACGACCCTGTCATCGATCATGACAGAGTCGGAGGCGCATTCTGCCAGCACCGACAGGCGGCCGACCTCCTCGCGCGAGAGCGGCATGCCATGATAATCGGCAACAGCCCTAATCGTCGCGGCGACGTCACTCGTTGATGAACCCATGCCGATGCCACGCGGGACGTCGCTGATGATCTCGACTTGCCCGCCCTTTGGCGGCGCTGGATGCGTAGATAACTCACGCAGCGCCAGCAGCGCGGCACGCCTTACCTTGGTGAACCCCGCAGCCGCGACAACGCCCCAGTGACTGTGACTGGGGTAGAACACAGCATGGGTGCCTCGATCCGGCTGGGGCAGGCTCACAAGCGCCCGGCGCAACTGCCCGTTGTCGTCGGTAAACATGCCCTGCATCAACTCCCCGTGATGCGCAGGGGCGTAGCCGACCCCGACCTCAAGTCCTACCGTGTCCGGCTCAAGCCCTGCGACGGGGCGGTCAGTTTCCGCTGATCGGCTGTCAAGTCCTGCCGCGACGCCGCCAAGCTGTGCCGTCGGGCAGTCAACCGCTCCGCCGCCGGCTGAGCCGAGTTCTCGCAGTTCCGTCAACGTCGTCAGTCCCTCTCCCGTGGCCCCGCGCGGCGAGCTCTGTCTCCTTGAGCCCTCGCCTGGCAGGCCCTGCGATCTCCCCCGGTTCGCGCACGCGGGCTGTCGGGTGACACCTCAGTTCGCCGCGTTCTTGATCGTGAACACGAGCGATTCATGGTCGTGCTCGTAGACCCGGTACTCGGCGTGCGGTGGCTCACGCCAGGCAGCAGTCTCGACCGACTCGGCGGTCATTCCCACCGAGCGGAGCAGCGCATCGAGATCTTCGTGATCATAGAATCTACAGTAGAAATCGAAGTGGTCGATATATTCCTTCGGCCTGATCTTCCTGATATTCGGGTCGCTGACCTGACAGTCGTTCATCGTCCACATGTTGGCGACGATGCGCCCGCCCTTCCGGGTGATCCGGTGGAGTTCCTTCAGCGCGGCTTCAGGGTTAGTGAGATGTCCTAGCAAATCCCAGCAGAAAATGCCATCCACTGAGTTGTCGAGTAGGCCAGTGTCAAAGACATCCATCTTCGTGAATATGGTCTTTGCCCGGATTCCTGCTCGCTCAGCGACGTTCTCGGCAATAGCCATCGCATTCAGCGAGGTGTCGCCTGCGAGAAGTACTGGTGTGCCCGTGGCCAGCGGTGGCAGATTGCGCCCATCACCGCACGGCAGATCAAGTACAACACCCGCCGAGTTGTCTGCGAAAAGTCGTGCTGCGGTAGCTGCATAGGGTACCGGCGGGTCCCCCCAAAGATTCTCGTTTCCGGCTAACTGAGATGTGTCATAGGCATCATTCCATAAGGGTACAGCTGCCGCATCGGGCGCGGGAACGTCAGCGTTCACTAGATCCTCCACGCACTCAACCAGGGCACGCCAGCGCACTGCTTCGGGTAATGTGGCGCGCTGCTACTCGCCAGGCTGACTTGAAGCTCACTGCATCCGCCCGCGAGCGGCAGCGCCGCTGGTGGCCGGACACCCCCTGACCTTTGGATTCAACCAGAACGTTAGCTGGCCGAGCCGCCCGTCGCAACGCCCAGTCTGAAGCGGGATCCTTGGAAACTGACGGTGATGAGATGACTACTCATCTCGCGGTGCCCGGCCGGAGGCAGGGTGTTCTCCCACGAAGACATCGCGGCCGATTTTTCAGGGCTAGCGGGGTCAAGACAGGCGTCATATACTCCACTCACACGCTACCCATTTGTACCCGGATAGCAGACGTGGTGTGCGCGCTTCGTACTACCACTACGCCGGGTGGGCAGCAGGGGAGGGAGCCGTGGTGCGTAAGTGACTATCCTTGCGTAAGGTTCTTCCTCACTATTCACTGCTTGCCCGGGCGTAAATATGCGCACACGGGCTCAGTTAAGTATCGCCATTCGGTCAGTATTTCTTTGTGTCCACCCGCTCTGCTTCGTAAGGTAGCACATGCGTCATTTAGTTTACCGCTCCGCGGAGTCCTACACCGTAGGGCCAGTTGATGTAGCCAGATGGGAGCAGTACTCATTAGATGGCATGCTCCCCTTCCAAGCCATGTGGTACAGCGTCCGGCCGGCTTCGAGCAGCTCTCGCGACTGCCATCCCGAGGTCGAACTCTCCATTGTGATCAGTGGCACCGCGTCTGTAGAGGCTGGCGGGAAGATCGTCGATGTCACCCCGGGCTCGGCATTTTTGCTGGATAGCGAGGAGGCGCACGTCATACACAACAGGTCCGCCGAGCAGCCAGTGTCGGTCTTCAGCACCTACTGGATGCCACTCAGTACCCCCGCTGACAGCAGGGAAGAGCCACAGTGAGGCAGGAAACGGCCGGCGTAACTGTCATTGTCATCCCGCAGCCCACCGTCAATGGCCCACTGCACATTGGTCATCTGTCCGGGCCATACCTGGGAGCCGATATCGCGGCACGTGCCGCCCGGGCGCGCGGAGAGCGCGTGCTCAGCCTGGCCGGCGTCGACGTCCACCCAAATTACGTGCTGACCAAGGCCGAGAACCTCGGCATGGATGTCGGGGAGATGGTCGCGAAATACCGTGCCCAGATCATGTCGGCCTTTCACGGCGCGGGGATCAGCTACGACGCGTTCCTTGACCCACAGGACCCGCAGTACCGGCAGGCTATCGCCGGCATGCTGCGCGAGCTGGTGGAGACCGACACCGTCCCGATGCGCGAAGTCACTCTCCACCAGTGCGCTGACTGCCACAGAACGCTGCATCATTCGTACGTCGTCGGCAAGTGCGCGGTCTGCGGTACGGGGTCGAACGGCACATCCTGCGAGGGATGTGGGGGTTTCACCTCTGCCCAGGCGCTGGTGGACCCGAGTTGCGCGCGTTGCGGCGGCCCGCCGCGCCCGATGGTCGCCACGGTCCCGGTCTTGCGGCTGGAGGACTACCGTGAACGGCTGACGGCCGAATGGCTGCAGGGGGAATGGCCGGGCCGAGTCCGTACCGTGCTCGAGCGTTATCAGCACACCCCGCTGCCTGACATCCCGCTCGCGTACCCCACAAACTGGGGAATCGAATGCACCGGACCGCTTGCCGGGCTCCGCGTCGACTTCCCGAGCGAACTCGGCTTCAGCTACTTCTACGGACCTGCGCGGGCGCTGCGGCCAGAGGCCGACAGTCTGGCCGCCTGCCTAGACGCCTGGCGGGACATAGCAGGCGTGTGGCACTTCAACGGCATGGACAACACGTTCTACTTCGCGGTTTTGTATCCTGCGATTCTCGCAGCGGCAGGTGTACCGACACCGAAGGCCCGCGGTGCTGTCGTCAACGAACTCTATCTGCTCGATGGCAAGAAGTTCTCCACCAGCCGCAATCACGCACTGTGGGCCGACGAGTTTCTGGCCAAGCAAGATCCTGAACTGGTTCGCCTGTACCTGTCCTGGGATCGGCCAGACCGTTACGAGAGCAACTTCACCCATGACGCTTATGAGGCATTCTGCGACTACGTCCGGCCACTGCTTGACGGCAAGCCACCGGCTGGCACCGCGTTGCCCGCCCCCCTTGCCGAGGCCGAGCTTGCGCGATCGGAGTGGGCGCTGCGGCTTGCCGAGTTTGACTCGGCGCTGGCTGTGCGGTGCCTGCTTGGTGCGCTGACCGCGGGAAGGGGAGCGGACTCGGTGCCCATGGCCGCACTGACCGGGCGGAGATACGGCCCGCCAGCCGAGTCGGCTGGCTAACCCTCCCACGCGTCGAGTCAGTCCAACACCGCCGGATGGAGAAAAGGCCAACCATGATCGACGACGAGACAACGCGCGCCGATGTTCCCCGATACCACACGGTGGGTATCGGCGCCGGACCGGCCAACCTTAGCCTCGCCGCGCTGCTCGAGTCTGAAACCACAGAAAACATCGCCCTGTTCGACCGCCAACCAGGCCCGGCGTGGCACAATACGCTGCTGCACTACGGCGTGCGGATGCAGACGTCTTGGCTGAAGGACCTGGTCTCGATTGTGGCACCACGGCACGAGCTGACCTTCCTCAACTACCTCGTCACCACCGGCCGCATGTTCGCGCTGCTGAACTCACAATTCGATTTCATCCCCCGGCTGGAGTACGTGCGGTATCTCGCGTGGGCGGCGGGAAAGCTGCACAACGTCCACTATGGGGTGCCGATCGACCGGATCTCTCTCCATGACGACGGTTTCGTCGTCTATTCGGCTGGCCGGGCGATGGCGCGCTCGGAGCACATCGTGATCGGCATGGGCAGCACGCCGGTGATCCCGCCAGGGTTCGCTGGGCTGCCGCCGGAGCAGGCATTCATCGCCGACGAGCTCGCGGTCCACATCGGTGCGATGAGTGCGCACAAGGACGTCACCGTGGCCGTCGTCGGTGGCGGCCAGACCGGCGTGGAGGCCACGCTCAAGCTGCTGAGCGAGGGCTTTACCAACATCAAGTGGTTCGGCCGTCGGCTGTGGTTCGACACGATCGACGATTCGCCCTGCGCTAACGACGTGTACCGGCCCGCTCATGCCGCGGCACTGCAGCGGTTATCGCCGACGACTCGGCGGCGATACATCAAGGACTTGGACCCCACTGGGGATGCGCTGACCCCTGGCGTGATGCGGCGGCTCTACCAGGCAAACTACGACGGCCTGTTGGCACTCGATCGCTTCCCCATCACCATGTACCCGGCTCGTAACGTGACCGGGGGAAGGATTGACGGCGACAGCGTCGTGCTCGTCTGCCAGACGCTGGGGAAACCTGAGGAACACCGAGTACGGCATGTCGTGATCGCAACCGGGCGAGAGAACGTCAAGGTGCCGTTCGACGACGACCTGGGCGACCGCGTCGAGCTGGCGGAGGATGGTGAACTCATGGTGGAGCCTGACTTCTCCGTGCGCTGGAAGGGCATGAACGGTCACCAGATCTACGCGCTGAACCGGGCCCGACTGAATCATGGCCTGACCGATGCCAACCTGACGTTGCTGCCCGTGCGCGCGGCCATCGTGCTCAACTCGATGTTCGGCAGGGAAATGTTTCAGATCAGCGACGAGCTGTGCCCGGTCGACTGGGGCTGAGCGGAGATCACCCAATAATGAAGATCAATGAGATCAATGAATTCGACGACGGTGCAGCCGACGAGCGGCCACTGCTGCTTGTGATCGGCACCGGCATGCGGCATTACCGCGAGTATCTGCTGAAGTCGATAAGCACCCAGTATCGCGTGCATCTGTTCGAAGGCGCCGAACCCACCTGGGAACGGGGCTATATCACCGGCTGGACCGTCCTCGATGACATGGGCGAGACGATTGACGCCGGACAGATGATCTGCGCGGCAGCTGAGCTTGCCGCGCGTGAGCCAGTGCACGGCGTGCTCACCTGGGACGAGGCGAGGGTGCTGCAAAGTGCCAAGGTGGCAGCCGCGCTTGATCTTCCAGGCGGGGACCCGGACATGGTGATGCGCTGCCGCGACAAGCACCTGACCCGCCAGGCACTCGCCGCGGCCGGCGTGCCACAGGCGACCTCGATCTTGGTCGCCACTCTCGATGAGGCGTTCGCCGCGGCGGCGAAGATCGGTTACCCGATTGTACTGAAACCGCGCGCACTCGCCGCGAGCCTCGGCGCCGTGCTGGTCACCTCGCCCGACGCGCTGCGTGCGCAGTTCGTCTTCGCTCGCGACACCACCGTGCCCGGCGCATGGCAGTTTGACGTAAACGTGCTGGTCGAGGAGTACCTGACCGGCCCTGAGATCAGCGTGGACGCGGCGGTGCACGGCGGCCAGGTACTGCCCATGTTCCTGGCCCGCAAGGAAATAGGCTACCCGCCGTTCTTCGAAGAAGTAGGCCACGTGGTCGATGCCGGGGACGCCCTGCTTGCCGACGAGGCGCTCGTGCGCTTCATCCAGAACACGCACACGGCGCTCGGGTTCACCGACGGCATGACGCACACCGAACTCAAACTCACGCCGAGCGGCCCGAAGATCATCGAGGTCAACGCGCGCCTGGGCGGGGATCTGATCCCCTACCTGGGCCTGCGCGTCAGCGGAATGGACCCTGGGCTGGCGGCGGCCGCGGTGTCGTGCGGCCAGCGACCGCGTCTGGCGCCAGTGCGTAAGCTGGTCGGCGCGGTGCGGTTCTTCTATGTCGCGGAAGACAACACCGCCATCGGCGCAGTCCGTTTCGCTGATCGTGGGCTTCCTGCCGCGATGGACCTCACCGTGCCGTTGGCCGAGCCGGGGGATGTCGTGTCACCGCCGCCCAAGGGGACCTTCTGGGGCCGCATCGGCTATGCGACCGCCGTGGCGGCGACGGCGCAGGAGTGCCAGCACGCGCTCGACGCGGCGGCGGCGGCACTGATTGTCGAGCCTGCCGGCACGCCAGCCCGCGCAAGCTAGGCAGGTCGGAGCCGCCCTCGCAAGCTAGGCAGCCGGAGCCCGCCCGCAAGGCAGTCGGAACCCGTTCGCAAGCTAGGAGTGACATGGGACCCTACGCGGTGGTCGTTGATCCAGTGGGTACCGGGCAGGAGTATCCAGCGGCCTTTCGTGCCGCCGGGGTCGAGCCGGTGGCGGTGCTGAGCGCGCATGAGCCGCCCAAGCCGTACCGTGCGTCGTGGCACCCGGAGAACTTCCAGTACATTCACGTGTTCGAGGGCGACTTAGCCTCGTTGACCGAGGAGTTGCGCGGCTACCGGCCGCTGTGTGTCATACCAGGAGCCGAGCCCGGGGTGGACCTTGCCGATGCTGTGGTCGAACTCGTGGTGCCAGGGACGGGGAACGTACCTGAGCTCGCCGCAGCGCGCCGCGACAAATGGGCGATGGCAAAGGCGATGAGCCGGGCGGGCATCCCGCATCTTCGGCAGACGTGCAGTGCCGACCCAGCTGAGATCGACCATTGGCTGGATGAGTCCGGCCTGCGCGGTGAGCGGCTGGTGGTAAAGCCGCCCAAGAGCGTCGGCACCGACAATGTGCACATCGTTCAGCCCGGCCAAGACTGGCGTCCCTTCTTTGGGCAGATCTACGGCGGGCTGAATGCGGCCGGCGTGATCAATGAAGCGGTTCTGGTCGAAGAGTTCGCCGAGGGAACCGAGTACCTGATCGACAGCTATTCGATGGCAGGCAACCACGGGCTGGTCGACGTGTGCAGATACACCAAACTGCAGCGCGGTGACCGGATCGGCATCTATGACCTGGTCGACTTCATGCCGCCCGATCACCCCGACGTCCTCGAGTTGTGGCCCTACACCTGTCGGGTGCTCGACGCGGTGGGCATCCGCAACGGCTGCGGACATACCGAGGTGATCATCACTGCGGACGGCCCGCGGTTGCTCGAGGTGGCGAGCCGGCCGGCGGGCGGCGGCCATCAAATGATCACCAAGCTCGCGACAGGAACCAACCACATCATGCGCACGGTCGCGCATCGAGTGCGCGGTGAGTTCGAGGCGGGTTACCAGTTGGTTCAGCATGTCTGCAGTGTGGTGATCTCAGCACCGCGGACAGGGATCTGGCGCAACGCGGAGATCTTCGACCACGTCGAGTCCCTCGCCACTTACTGGGCCAAGTATTTCGCGGGAGGTACCGGGGACCTGGTTCCTGCGACCGAGGACATCTACACCTACCTCGGCTGGGTCGTGCTCGCGTCGCCGGATGAGCAGGCGGTCGCAGCCGACTATCGGCGGATCAAGGACCTGGAGCGGCAGATCCAGATCGACCCACTCGAACCGTCAGCCGTCAAATAGTGATCGACATGACGGCTCACGATGCTCAGCATGCTGATACTGTTCGCCCGTGTTTGTCCTGCGGTTGGACGGCACCGGAATCAAGGAGGGGACATGAAACGGCATTGGCGAACGCTGTCGTGCTTAGTTGGCGCGGGCGGACTGCTGGTCGCGGCGCTAGCGCTGAGCGGAAGCGCCGCCGCCGCGGCCACGGCGCAAGACGGCGGCACCTTCACATGCACCGGCACCATTGACTCGCCAGGCATACTGGCCGGCCCCCACACAAACGTCGTCATCAGTGGCGCGTGCGTGGTGAACGCCGGGCCGGCGACCGTCAACGGCAACCTTGTTATCGCGCCCGGCGGGGCGCTGACCGCAATTTGGGCGCTCAACGACCAGACCGGCACCGGCAACTCCGACCTCACGGTGCGCGGCAACCTCACCGTGCAAAATGGCGCCAGCTTGATGCTCGGCTGCTACTCCAAGCTCATCACCGTCTGGGGTGCGACACACCTTATTACCGTCCCCGACTTCCCCTGCGCCGATGACCCCAACCCGGGCGCCCCGACGTTGAACACCCATGATGTGGTGTACGGCAACCTGGTCGCGGACAATCCGCTTGGTGTAGTTACTCACCAGCTCACCGTGCACGGAAACGTGGTACAAAACGGCGGCGGCGCCGGTACCGGCTGCGCACCAGTCGGAATTTTCAACAAGTACTTCGGCCTGCCCGACTACACCACTTACACCAACGTGACCGTTGGCGGTAACCTTCAGCTCAGCGGGCTCAGCACGTGCTGGTTCGGTATTATCCGGAATACGGTGCAAGGAAATGTGACGGACACCAACAACCTGTCCATTCCCGACGCCAACGAAGTCATTACCAACGTGATCTTTGGAAATCTCAGCTGCAGCGGCAACAGCCCGGCCATGGAGTTGGGCGACAGCAATGGGCAGCCCAACCAGGTCGGCGGCAACGCCACCGGCGAGTGCGGTTTCGACGTCATTCTGCCCAACCCGGCGCCAGACGTCGGTGTCTCCGTGCCGCCGACGTTCCAGCCCGCATCCGTGCCGCTGCACCACAAGTGATCTGGCCGCTGGATTCCGCCGCGCTGCGCTTGATGTGATTGGCCTGGGCCCGCCCGTGGATCGCGGGCGGGCCGCAAGGCTGGTGTCACGTTGGCGCTGTCGCTGGAGAACAGCTTCATGATCCCGAACGGCTCCGCTGGCGTGACACCAAGCGTTAGCCGTTCGGCTAACGGCGCCCAGGCCGGGTGGAAGATCCTCTTCCACCCGCGAACCCAGCCGATGGAGCCACCCTGCCCAACGCCCGCTCATGCCGCTACCGGCAGCCCGGCTGCATGCGGTGCTGTTCACGCCATCTCGGGGGTGACCATTCGCCGCACGGACTGCGAGCTATTCAGCGGCCCGTCAACGGTGTCGCCGGGTAGTACGACCCGACGATGGCGGCAGCCGTGGGCACCGGGGCGGTGGCGACCCGGGCGGCTGAGTCGCGGCCGAACTCCTTGAACGCCGCCAGTTCAGGAAGGGGATTCGACCCGTCTGCCGTGTCCGCCGACGAAACATGCACGAACGACACCCCGTCGACCAGGCGCACGACCTTGTACTCGACGTTGTCCGGCTGCTCGGCACGCAACTGCTCGAACACCGCCTCGATCAAGCGGACGTGCTCGGCGACGGCCTCAGGCCGGACCTGGTAGCTCACGACTACGCTGCTGATCACGCAACACTCCCCTGTGGCTGGGCCTCGCCTTCGGCTTCGAGCAGCAGGCAGGCACACACGCAGTATGACCGTTCGGACCGGAACTGGCGACCGTTGCCGAACGATTGGGACGGGCGCCAGATCGCAGGATTAAGCCTCCTACCGACAGGCCGCTACTTTCGCACCAATGTCCTGTCGTGCCGCAGACCGGCCGTGCGCAGGGTCCTAGCTGGGCACTACCCGCAGCGCTGGAGCGGGGGATCTGGTTGGAGATCTATCCGGAGGGTGGCGGGATCGCTTGCCGTGGCACGAAAGGCCAGTCCATCGAGGCGCCCGACGATTCCGTTGGGAGCGCAAAGGCACGGGGAGCTACTCCGAGGCGTAGCAGGGCGCGCATGGACGGGTTGGCAATGTGCCGTTCGGCCCATCCCGCGCGGCCGCGCTTGGCGGTCATCGCTGCGCCACCGCGCAGACGGCGCCGTCGGAGAACCCGGCTGGCCTAACCCCAAGAGCAACGTTGAGCCTGCCCCGGTTGTTCTCCCACGCCACGGTGGCGGCCAGTTCAGCCAGGCCGGCGGGTGAGAAACGCTCGACCAGACGGTCGCGAAGCTTGTCCGGGACATCGGCCGGCGTGCGTGACATCGCCTCGGCGAGTTCCAGGACGAGCTTCTCGCCGGGATTGAAGGCGCCGCTGTCGCGAAAGTTTGGGAGATCCCGCAGCTGGGCCTCAGAAACGCCCGTGGCAGCCGCCAGCGCCGAGCCGATGTCCAGGCAGAACTCGCAGGCCACCAGCGCCGCCGCCTTCAATTCGGCCAGCTGCTTCAGATGCGGGTCAACCCGGGCGCTAGCAAGCAGGGCCATCTCGTAGCCGGCTGCGCCGGCCAGGATCTGGGGACGGCGGCGCAACCATCGCACCAGGTCGAGCCGGTTCCGCCGGGCCGCAGGCAGCACCCGCAGGTACGGGCGAATCTGCCTGAGAAGATTCCCTGACCGGCGGATCGCACGCTGGCTGGTTGTCATCGCGATCACCTCAACGTCGTGCTGAGCAGCTTGCGGCCTCGTATCAGACGCTGCCTCGTAGCCGGCGGGCAGTCAAGAATCCCACCGCCCGCAGGCGAGCCGGCGGGTCCGCCCTGCCTCGGTGCTGGTTAGCCGGGGCGACGCCCAAGCCACTTCGCCCGAACGGTCAATATGCCGCAGCGACGGGCGACTGAGTCGCCGGGCTGATTCTGGGCCGGTTTCGCCTCGTTAGCTGCAGGCTGATGTCGCGGGCCTGGCGTCGGGACACACGCCGGTGACCAGGTCGCTGGGCCGGGGGACGAAGGTGTGGTCGACGACGGCTGGCGCACTGATGCGGTCGGCGCGGAAGAGCCGGGGAGCATTCTTGCCGGTGTCCCAGGCGAGCACGTACCACAGCGGGGGGCGCACCAGTAGGCCGTGCGGTTCGACCTGCCGTTTCGCGCTCCGGCCTTGCTGGTCACGGTAGGTGAAGGCGAGCAGGCGAGTGGTGGTGAAGGCGGTCTCGAACGCTTCGACCAAGGTTGGATCGAAGGCAGCGGGCCTGGCGTCCGCGGACGGGCCGCCGACCAGGATTCGCTCACGCAGCGTCCGCAGCTCCGCGGCTCGGGAAGCGGGGAGGGCTTGTTCGATCCTGGCGAGGGCGTGCTCGGCGCCGGCCGCGAACGGGACCGTCTTGGCGGCGCGGGCAAGCTCCACGGACACGATGAGCGCGACGACCTCGTCGGCGCGCAGCTGTGAGGTGATCATGATCGAAGTCGGGTTCAGCCGCACTCCCCCGCCAGGCCCCGAGAACGTGGCGAGATCGAAGCCGGCCTCCCGGAGGCCACCGAGGTCGCGGAGCACCGTGCGGCGGGAGACGCCTAGTTGGCCGGCGAGACCGGCGACGGTCCAGTCGGCTCGCCGCCGCAGCAGCCGCAACAGCTGATCGCGTCGGTCCATGGTGCGCATCGACGTCCACCATACAGCGATGGGTGACAGTTTCTGTCACCAGTGGGAGGTACGTTCGAGAAGGGAACCGAGGAGGCCGGGATGCGCATGCAGGGCAAAAGGCAACTGGAGCGAGACACCGTGGTCAACGCGCCGGCCGTGGCCGTCTACGGGCTATTCATGGACAACGCGGAGCTGGCCAACTGGGCGCCAGCCGTTGACGCCGTCACCCACGAGCACGGCGGTGACGAGACGGGCCTGGGCGCGACCCGCACCTGCGCGGTGACGATGAACGGCGCGAAGGGAACCATGGTCGAGCGGTGCGTCGAAGCGTTGCCGTCTGCTCGCGCCTCGTTCCTGGTGCTGGACGACTCCTTCGGGTTCAACAAGATGTTCACCGGCTACGGCTTCACAGCCCACTTCACCCCAGCTGAAGGTGGCCGGACGACGGTGCGGATCGAGACGTTCTACACACCGGCGAACCTGATCACCGCCCTACTGAATACGCTGGTCATGCGACGCAGACTCCGAAGCGTCGTCGACGAGCTCCTCGCTGGGCTGCGCGCCCACGCCGAGCGGCACCAGTCCCAGCCCGAAGACCTCACCCCGCCACGCTGACCCGCCAGGCGGCTCACACACGGCTACCGCCTGGGCGAACCCACAGTCCGCGGGGCAGGCACGTGATGAGAACCACTTGAGGGCGGGCCCGGCCCAGCTCCTTCGCGCCGAACCGGCTGATCTGGGCGCGCTGATGTGCCCCGACCGAGCGGCAACCCACAGTCCGCGGGGCAGGCACGTGATGAGAACCACTTGAGGGCGGGCCCGGCCCAGCTCCTTCGCGCCGAACCGGCTGATCTGGGCGCGCTGATGTGCCCCGACCGAGCGGCATGGTGGGATCAGCGCGCAGATCGAGCTGTTCAGCGCCACTCTGACAGCCTCCAGCAGGCAGAGACAGCCGCGCATAGCGGCTCGGCGCCTCCAGTACACGAACGCTCCTGGTGGAGGGTTGCGCCTATCGGGACTATGGCCCGGTAATGAGGGCTGCTGCCTGACCGATGTAGAGTGCGGGACGTTCGGGGTCCCTGCAATGGCTAGGGCCCAGACACGTACGCGGAGGGTGTCATGGCCGCACGAAAGTGGAGCGATCTCAGCACGCGCAGCCGTAGACTGATCATGGCGGCAGCTGTTGCCGAAGGCATCCTCAAAACGGCGGCGCTCATCGACATCAAGCGCCGGCCGACCAGCCAGATCCGGGGCTCGAAGTGGATATGGGCCCCGGTGGTGGTGGTCGTCAACTCTTTCGGGGGCGCACCAATCGCCTACTTCGTCTTCGGGCGGCGACGGCAACCACGGCCCCAGCCGGCTGATTTGGGTAGCACCAGGTAAGTACCGTCACCGGCATTGTGCGTAACCGGGGGACGCAGACCTCCGCTAGCCGATCCTTCCAGCTGACACCAACGAGCCCAGATTCGGCGCGTATCTGGCATGATCAAGCCTCTCGCGTTTCATGCCGCGACGAACTCGGGCTGGGCCGGGCGACACACGGGAACCACCCGGCCGTCGGGCAGGATCTCGCCCAGGTCGTCGAACAGGATTACACCGTTGCAAAGCAAGCTCCACCCTTGTTCGGGGTGAAAGGCGACGGTATGGGCGGCATCGCGGTCCGGGCGGTCCGCCGGGGGGCACGGGGGGCGGTGTGGACACATTGGGCACCTCTGGTCTGGGCTGCCGATGGGGCCCTTCGTCTTGGGGCGGTTCTGCCACGACGGTACGACCCGGCGCTGTGGCGAGCATCATCCGAAAGTGGCATATCGAGTATCTTTCGGCACAGGCCCGGACGCGAAACCCGTCGCGGTCGCCGGGGGGCCATGCTCGCGGACCGCCAGCTGGGCGCGGCACCTTTCAAACGCTGCCCTGTGCGGGTGCCGCGCCCGTTCTCCTGGTTTGATCAGGGTGTCTGGTTGCCGTAGATGTTCTGGTCGAGCCCTCCGTCCCACGGGCAGGTGTCGCCGCTGATACTGCCGTCGGGCAGGGTGGTCCGGCATTGGAAGACGTCGGCGTGGTCGTTGTCGGCGTCGCCACCCTCGCGCAGGTCACTGCCGGGGCGGACGTTGCGCCAATCGGTCCACACGCCATACGAAAAGCCGCCGACGGCGCTGATGTAGAGGTAATCGCCCCCGAACGGGACGGTTCGCCCGCCGAACTGCTCCCAGTTCGGGTTCGTCGTCACGGTGCTTAGCCGCACCGAAGGTGACCACGCCAGCGTGCTCTCCGCCGCGGTCGAGGCAAAGGTATCGAGCGAGGCGACGGTGCTGCGGTCGGCACAGTTGCCGACCGGACGCCGCGGATCGAAGCACGGATCGTTGCGGCTGTCCCACCACAGCGCGTGCAGCTGACCCGAATCCGCCGCGATGTCGGGGAACCGCTGCAGGCCACCATGCGCGCGCGGGTCGTCGATCAGCGTGGGCGCGGTATGCGTCCCGGTACCCCCGTCCAGCCTCAGGAACTGGATGCCCGACACGCTGCCCACATCGCGGTGGTACTGAGCCGGTAGGTCCTGCGAGACCACCGACCCGTACGTGCTGCCGCTCGCCACCTCCGTCCCCGGGATGGACGGGTCGTAGACGACGTATACGTACTCGTGGCCGCGGTCGCCCTGATCAGCCGTCGACCTAACCTGGGTCCCGCCGCGCATGAACGTGTATCCCGATACGCACGCCGACGCGAAGTCGCCGCAGTCACCGACGACACCGCCCTGCACCGAGATGTCGGTCGGGTCATACGGCTCGAACCCGGTCACCAGCTGCGGCGCGGAGAACGTCTTCCCGCAGTCGGAGGAGACATTGTAGGCGATCGCGTCTTGCGGCTGATTGCTGCGCACATCCGCGAACTGCCGGTAGGTGATGAAGACCTTGCCGTCACCGGTGATCGCAATGTCGGGGAACTGGATATCGTGCACCATCTGGCTGATCTTCAGCGGTGCGCTGAACGTGGCGCCATGGTCGCTGGACCGCACCACGTACACGCTGGAGTTGAACCCGTTTGGCGTGTTCCCGGTGAACCGTGCCCACGCGAAGTAGACGGTGCCGTCACAGCCGCCGCCGGTGCGGTCGACCTCGATCGCAGTCTTGTCGTGGAACTTGCCCAGCAGGTTCGGCGCGGCAGATCCGGTCGCCACATCCAGAGAGCGCACGAACTGCTTGCCGTCATTGACCGACGGGCCCGATGCGCCCTGCGGATTCTGATAAGTCGCGACCCACACGTCACCGAAGGTCTTGGCCGTGCCCGCCCGGTCGCCCGAGCTCTCCGAACCGGCGAACACCCGGCCATGGCTGTCCCACGCCAGCACCGGGTCCCCGGAGTCGGCCGTCCGGATGTGCGCGTTCGCCGCATAAGGCGAGGTGTCGCCGACATACCCGGGAACCAGCGAGCTCACAAACGACGCGCCGCCGTTTTCCGAGCGGTAATACCCCAGCCAAACATCGCCCAGGCCCAGCAAGCTGCCGTTGGACTGGAACACGCCGCAGTAGTCGTTGGAACTGCCGACCACGACCCGCGGATCGCGCGGATCCACCGCGACAGCGGGCTCATTCTGCCTGCCGCGGCTCTGCGAGCAGGCTGTCAGCACCGGGTCCGTGTACGGCTGCCCGGTGACCATCGTGAAGTCGCTGACATACCCACCGGTGCCCGCAGCGTCGTTCGTCAGCCGCACGTCGCTGCCCGGCGCCGCCCGCGCTGCGGCCCCACCCCACAGCACAAGCGCGGCCACGCTGGCCAGCGCTGTCAAACCACCGATATTCCGTTGGCGCGTCATACCCCACCTCCGCGGACGGTCCCGGGAGCGCGCGCCGCTCGGCAACCCAGCCCGGGCAGCGTCGCCCCTCCTGGTCGTACCAACAAGACTGCCCCTCCCCCTGCGCAACCACCAGGGCAGAAGCAAAACCACCCGGGAAGCTCTCTACCGTAACCACACACCGTGCAGTGGCCGTCACAGCCCGGCGGATGAACCTGCCGTCGGCGCAGGTGGCGACACGGCTGGCTCAGCCGCGAAAGCTACTGGGCTGCGGGCCGGTCCTATGACGTAATGGCCCGCTCAATCGAGCTGAGCTAATGCGTCGTTTCTTGGGGCGTTCTGTCGGGTCTCCTTGGACCATCGCGTCAGCACAGGTAAAGACGCGAAATTAGGTCTATCCGAACATTTGGCTCAGTTGATTTTGATGACCTCAGCGATGCTCGGAGTACCCTGGGCGTCAAGAGCAAAAAGGAGGTAATTGCCGGGTAGTGCCACTCCTGCGTCGGCCGGGACGTTGAGCGTGTAGGTGGTTTCGTTTGCGGTCGCCGGCACGAGCGGGATACGCCGTTGATCGTTATTGACCGCGTGGGTAACAGCCGTCGTGCGGACGAGGGCGAATTTTGGCGTAGCTGCGCTGGTTGTCACGGTGATCGTCGACCCCAGCGCCGCAGTTGCCGGGGCGCTCACAATGCTTGGCCGGGCTTTGGCTGTGCCGTCAGGATTGAGAAGGTACGGCGGGGTAAAGATCTGCCCGCTTGGATGGTTCGTGACACAGGTGCCGCAAAGTCCGCCGCCACCTGAAAATACCCGGCCATCGGGCAGTAGGACCGCCACGCTGTGATAGGTGCGCGGAACTACCTCTGGTGCCATTATCGTGAAATTTCCGGTTGCCGGGTCCCACAACTCGGGACTCAGCACGGCCCCGGTATCTGTAAAACCCTGCGGATGCTGCTGTCCACCAAGAATCAGCACTTTCCCATCGGGCAAAACTACGCTGTTGGCGAACGACCGGGCATAGGCCATATCGGAGACTCTGGTGGTGACAACAGGCTCCGTTCGGCCGCCGGTGATGTCGACGACGTACGCGCGCCTGGTGGCTTGGACGTTGGCGACAGGTGGGTAATCCTGATAGGCCGTAGCCCCACCGACGGTAAAGATCGTACCCACGTCGTACATCACCGCGTTGCCGTTCATCGCATCGGGGCTGTCACCGCGGTCGCCGGCCCCTGTGATGCTTCCCGCTCCGGTCGTCGTTACCCAATTCATTCGCTTGCTCGGACCGGCATGGAAGACCGCTCCTCCAGAGACTCCGAAAAGCCAGGCATGGTTGTCGGCGCGGTAAACGCCGGCTGGGTCGCCAGTGAGGATCTTGTCTGCGGTAACGCCCGCTAGTTTAGCCCATGAGCCCGTAGCACCAGCAGGCGTAAATACCTCGCCGTTCTTATGTCCGGCACGGTCGTACCAGGAACCTCCGAGTGTAAACACCTGACCGGAGGACAACAGCGTATCGCCTTCGTAGGCCCGTGGGATGTTCATCAGCGGGCCGCGAGTCCAGGTGTTATCCGCGGGATCGTAGATTGTAGTGGCGCTGTCACTGCTCCCCCCGTTGATCAGCACCCTCCCGTCCGCCAGCAGGGCCAGTCCAGTGCAGAACATCTGGTGGTGGGTATCGATGTTTGAAGGCCGGCTAACCACGCCCGTGGCGAGATCAAGAAGTGCCACCTGAGTGGTAGTGCCCATCTTGTCGTAGTGCATAGGACCGACCGCGGCAAACGTGAGCAGCTTGTTATTGGGCAGCAGTACAGCGGACACCGGAACGACGGGGAAGCCGATCGGCACATCCCACTTTCCGCCAACTCCGGCAGCGGGCACCGAACCAAGTACATTGATCTCTGCCGCTGACGACCAGGGGCCGCGATTGCCCGCCTCTGTTAAAGCGGTCAATCTCACGTAGCGGGCATTGATCGGGGCGAAGGTGGCAGTCTTCTCACTGGTGTCGTCGGCCCAGGCGCCGGTAGCGACCGGCCCACTCCACGTGACCCCGTCGGCGCTGACCGAGATGGAGTATCTGCCGATATATCCGTTTTTCGACCCATCCGACCGGGGGAGATACGACAGGCCAGCAATACTCTTGTCAGAACCCATATCGATGGTAATGCTATGCGGGAGCGGCACGGGTGTCCCCGCGTACTGAGAATGCCAAATCGTTGTAGCATTGCCGTCGAGCACGCCGGCCGCGGGGTAGTTCGCGGCTTGGTCACTAGCGGTGGCTGTCCAGCCCGACCTGGGCAAGGCTGGAGGCGCCACCGCGCCACCAATCAAATTAATCTCAGCCGCCGATGACCACGGACCGCGATTGCCGGCCTCGGTCAGGGCAGTCAAGCGGACGTAACGGGCACTGACGGCGGCAAAAACAGCGTCTTTCCGAACCTTGTCGTCACCCCAAGTACCCGTGGTCACCGGTGTACTCCAGGTGGTCCCGTTGGTGCTCACCGAGATTGAGTAGCGCCCAACGTTCCCATTCGAAACCTTGTCCTGTCTGGGAAGATAAGTCAATCCTGTAACGCTTGCGGTAGCGTGCATGTCAATGGTGATGCTGTGCGGGAGCGGCACAGGTGTCCCCACGTACTGGGAGTGCCAGATTGTAGCCGTATTGCCGTCGAGCACATTGCTCGCGGGATAGTTCGAGGCTTGGTCACTGGCGATGGCGGTCCAGCCTTGCCTGGGCAAAACCGCGGCTCGTTCGACAGACGCCTCTGCGGTCGGCTCGATCATTGGCATGTGATGAGTCACTCGCGGCGGATGGCGCTTTGAAGCCCCAGAAGCAGCCCTGTGCCTAGGTCGCACCATCTAGTGATTCTACCGGAATGTCAAGACGTCAAGCTGTGGATGTCAGGTGACCTTCGCACCAATTCACCAGAGGAGAACGTGTGAGAGAGCGACGCGCGGGGAGATGCTTCCCGAGCTGTTGAGGCGGCAACGTGTCAGGGATCGCCAGGCTTGGGATCGCGGGCACAGCGACCGGATGCCTGATGGGGCACGGCCTGTCCCGCATGGGCCAGCATGGTGGCATGCCTATGGGAGATTATGAAGATCCCCCTCGGGTCCGGTCGTGGATTACCCCGAAGGCCACGAAGGGCGGCGCGAGCGCCATTGAAGGCCGGGGAGTGCATGCCGTCGAGGTGATAGCGGGCGGGGAGGTGGTCGCGGTCAAAGGCGGCCATATCGTGGACGGCTCCGCCGTCGCGCGCTTGCCTGACGCCATCAGGAATTCTGCGTTCCAGATCGCGGCGGACTGCTACCTGGCGGCGCTCACCCACGACGAGCACGAGGGCGTGCTGATGCGGGTGAACCACTCGTGCGAGCCGAATGTGGGCGTGGGTGGCAACGTCCTGCTGGTGAGCATGAGGGATATCGCGGCTGGCGAGGAACTCACCATCGACTACGCCCTGTTCCTGGGTGACCCTGGCTTCGCCATGGAATGCCGGTGCGGAACCGCGGCCTGCCGAGGTGTGGTGAAGGGAACGGACTGGATGCGCACCGACTTGCGGGAGCGCTACCGGGGGTGGTTTTCCTGGTGGCTCCAGCAGAAGATCGCACAAACCCAGGACCACCCGAGCCGATAGCCCCTGATGAAGAACGCCGAACCGGGCAATCTACCCCCTCTGCCGCGGACGACTCCCGCAGCGGTGAAGTTCATACTTGCGCCGAACAGGTGCCACGGTGGGCCCGACCATCGCGCGTGCGGTGAAGCGTGCGCAGCCTCGACGTTCGCACTCGGCCGCCACGCTCCGTACGTTATGGAGAGATCGTCGCCAGGTAGGTGCTGTCCTTGTCCGTCGCCGTCGTCTCGGAGAAGAACGACGTGAACGTCGTACCGATCGAGGCCAGGCCCTCGTAGTCGCCCAGGAAGTAGCCTCCGGCGACCGGAGCGTTCTCGATATCGAACGGCCCGTCCACGTGGTTCTCGGCCCAATTCGCCGGATCGGTGCAGTCAGAGGTGGGATGGCAGTGGATGAACCACTGGTCTGTCGGGAGCCCGGGATCGGGGGTGTTGTTGCGGAAGTCGTAGTACGTGACTCCCACCGTGCCGTCGCTCGCCACGTGAACCGACGGCGTGAACGCCTGCACGTCGCCGGGCGACTGGTCGATCCGCGAGAGCGGAGACCAGGTGCGCCCGCCGTCCGTGGACTCCGTGAAGACAATCGTGCTGTGCCGGTTCGGCGTCTTCCCGCTGCCGAAGCTATCTCCCCACACGGCATAAAGGTTGCCGTAGCCCGGGCTCGCCGGGTTGAGGTCGGCCGCGATGTCCGGCAAGCCGCCACCGGCCCGCACGGACCTCCCCGTGTCCGGGTCGAACACTCGCACGGCCCGCTCAGGGGCCACTTGGATCGGCTCGGACCAGGTATCGCCATGGTCTGTCGAGCGCTGCACTTTGATGTCGAATCCGGGGGAGTTCTTGCCGGAGCCCTGCGCGAAGTCGAAGATATCGACGAGAGTCCCACCTGGGAGCACAGCGATCTGATTCCCGATCGTGCCGGTAAGGCTGGTCCGTTTCAGGATGGTCCGCGGCGGGTCCCAGGTCTTACCGCCGTCGCTGGTGCGAGAAAACAGCGTGTCGCCGCGGAAGGCAAACGAGTGTTCGGCGTTGACGCTCTCAGCCTCGCCCGGTTTCCGGAGCCGGTCCCACACCGCATAGACGTAGTTCGAGTCGAACGGGTCGGCAGTGATGGACTCCTTGTCGTTGAAGAAGAAGGGGGCCACATCCGCGTTACCTACGTCTCGCACGAGCGTCACCGGGTCGCTCCAGTGGTCCCCGCCGTCGGTGGACTTGCTCACCAGAACCCCGCTTCCGGTCGACGAAGTGGGGCCGACGAAGGTGAGCGAAAGGCTGATGAAATACGCGTCACCGTTCGGGGAGAACGTGATCCAGGGGTCTGAGGCCCGCTGGAAGTCCCCGCCATTCGTTTCGGTTCCGCCCGCGCAGATAGTAAAGGCCGGATGCGTGGAACTCCACGTCGCTCCGCCGTCGTGGGTGACTGCCGCCGCCAACCCGCGCGCCCCGCCGAACGTGTACCGGTCCTGCTGGTAGACACCGATCATGTTGGACGAGTCCGTGGGGTTCACCGCGACCCACGGCTCCATCTCGGTATTCACGTAGTTGGTCTCCCCCGGGATCAAGAACCCAGAGATGTCGCACGAGGCGAAGGGACTGTCCCCATTGGCTGGCGGGCTGGGGGTGCCCGACGCCTGGTGCACGGCCGTGGCCGCGTACGGTCCCGCGGACGCGCCCGCCAGCGGAAGGAGAACCATCAGCCCCGAAGCGACCATCAGCGCCGAAGCGACGCCCGCGGCTCGAGGGATGCCTTTCCTCATGACCCACCTCCATCGGACCGAACCCAAACTGAGTCTAGTGGCAGGGCT
>WNGD01002009.1_pt1 | contig 41371 bp, 33 predicted proteins | sample 5400671 | NCBI WGS metagenome assembly WNGD01 (sample SAMN13153369, study PRJNA577476) | soil metagenome | isolation source: 40 cm soil or saprolite under grassland replicate 2 | place: USA:California | collected 2016-06-15 | reverse complement strand
AGCCTTTCCGGCGACAGTCGCTACCCCCGGCGGAATCATGAACCGCCAGTGGCTGTTTCTCCTTCTCACACCAAGCTTCCGTGCGCGGCAGCACCCATGCCGCGGCGCGGGTTCAGTACGGCCTTCAACAAGGAGGATGACATGTCATCCGCACAGCCCCTTGCCGGGCGGACCGGCACCGCCGGCGCTAGTCCCGGTTCCCGTCACCTCGGCCTGGCGTTGCTGGTCATCGCCACCGCCCAGCTGATGGTGAGTGGCCTCCCTGCTCGGCGGGTTCGCCAACAGCCAGGCATGGCTGCTGGGCGCGCGGGCTCTCCAGGGGGTGGGCGGGGCCATCGTCGCCCCGGCCGCGCTGTCCCTAGTCGCCACCACGTTCCCGGAGGGCCGGCCGCGCAACCGGGCGATGGGCGTGTACGCGGCGATGAGCATCGCCGGGGCCGCCGTCGGCCTGATCGCCGGCGGGCTGCTGACCACGTACCTGTCGTGGCGCTGGGTGTTCTTCGTCAACGTGCCGATCGGGATCGCCGTCGCCCTGGCGGCACCGCGCGTGCTCGGCAAGTCCGAGCCGCACCCCGGGCGGTTCGACCTGCCTGGGGCGATCACCGGCACGCTCGGGCTCGCCGCCCTGGTGTACGGCCTGTCCAACGCGGCCACCAGCCCGAACGGCGTCTCGCACTGGGGCGACACGAAGGTAGTGGCCTCGCTGGTGGCATCCGTGGTGCTGCTCGCCTTGTTCATCATCATCGAGGCACGCAGCACGCACGCCCTGATGCCGCTGCGGATCTTCCGCAACCGCAACCGGTCAGGGGCATACCTGATCATGCTGTGCGTGGGCACAGCGATGTTCGGGATGTTCTTCTTCCTGACCCTGTTCGTGCAGACGGTATGGGGCTACAGCGCCCTGAAGACCGGCGTGGCCTACCTGCCGATGGTCGGCACGATCATGCTCATGGCCGGGGTCAGCGCCCAGCTCGTGCCCCGGATTGGAGCCCGGCCGCTGCTGCTGGCCGGCTCGCTGATCGGTGCCGGCGGCATGTTCTGGCTGTCGCGGATCACCGAGCACAGCACCTACGCCGGCGGCCTGCTCGGCCCGATGATCGTCACCGCCGCTGGCCTGGGCATGCTGTTCATGCCGCTGACGCTGGTCGCCCTGTCCAAGGTGGCTGACCGGGACGCCGGCCTTGCCTCCAGCCTGCTCAACACCGGGCAGCAGGTCGGCGGCGCGATCGGCCTGGCCTTGCTCGGAACCGTGGCCTGGACCGTGGTGGCAAACAGCATCCATGCCCAGGTCAGCGCGGCCGCGGCGGCGGCCGCCAAGGGGGGACAGTCGGTTCAAGCGGCGGCGGGAGGCCACCTTCCGGCAGCGATCTACAACCACGCGCTGTCGATCGGCTTCTCTCGCGGGTTCCTGGTCTCGGCCGGGATCGCGCTGCTCGGGTTCCTGGTCACGGTGGTGACGATCCGGGTCAAGCGGTCGGACCTGGCCGGTGCCCAGGAGACCATGGCGGCCACGGCCATCGACCAGCCGGCCGAGCCGGCAGAGGCCCGGTAACCGCACGGCCCGGCCAAGGGGTTCCGCGGCCGGGGGACGCGGCGGCATTGACCGCCCATCCCCCGGCCGCTGTTATGCAGGCCACAAATTCGGTTCCGGTGGTATGTGCCGCACGCGAATGGGAAGGGCAGCATGCACAATATTCCGGCGCGCCGCTGCCGAGCCGCCAGCGCGCCGCCCGCGGGGAGCGGTTGACCCCACCGATTAAAACTATTAAATTGATCGAGATAATAGGAATATCTCGCTTGCGCTGAGGAGGTCACCCCCGTGGCCTTGCCAGATTTCCTTGTGATCGGTGCCCCCAAAGCCGGCACCACCGCGCTGCATGCGGCCCTGGCCAGCCATCCCGAGCTGTTCATGTCCCCCGTCAAAGAACCGAAGTTCTTCCTCACCGACGGTCCCCCGCCGCGGCGCGGCGGCCCCGGCGACGTGCAGACGTACCGGGAACACATCTGGCGGCGGGAGGCCTACGAGGCGCTGTTCGATGCGGCGCCGCGCGACACGCTGCGCGGCGAGTCCACCCCCTTCTACCTGTATGACCGCCAGGCGCAGCAGCGGATCCGCGCGCTGATCCCCGGTGCCAGGCTGATCGCGATCCTCCGTGACCCGGTCGAGCGGGCGCACTCCAACTGGGCGCACCTGTGGTCGGCCGGGCTGGACCCGATCGGGGACTTCCCCGCCGCCTGCGCGGCCGAGGACCGCCGGGTCGCGGCCGGCTGGGCACCCTTCTGGCACTACACCCGGCTCGGCCGGTACGGCGAGCAGCTTGACCACCTGCTCAGCGTGTTCCCCCGCGAGCAGGTCTTCGTGCTCCGCTACCGCGACCTGGTGAACGCGCCTGCCCAGGCCCTGGACACGGTCTGTTCCTTCCTCGGCGTCCGGCCGGGGGTCATCTCGCAGGTGCCGCGCGAGAACGTCACGGCCCACCCGGAGCACTCCCCCAGCCACCGGGCCGTTTCCCTGGTGCTGCGGTCGGCCGCAACCGCCGGCCGCCACCTGCCGGGCGCCACCGGCACCGCGCTCACCGAGCCGCTCGAACGGTACCTTCAGCGCAGCGCCCGCCCCCGCCAGCCTCTGACCTGGCAGCAGCGGCAGCAGGTGCTGGCCCACCTCGAGGACGATTTCCCGATGCTCGAGAAGATCACCGAGACAGACTTCAGCGACTGGCTGCGGCCCAAGGACCGCTCCGGCGGGCTGGTCGGCAGCCGGCCGGCCGGCCAGTACCAGGCGCGCAACGGCCAGCCGGCGCCCGCCGCCAGCGACGGTTAGCCGCTCGCCCGGCGGTCACCCACCGGCCTCGCTAACGCAGCTCCGTCCGCAGCTCGTGGGCCCCATCGGGCCGGGTCATCTCGTAGTAGAGCCGGTGCCGGCCGTAGCCGAGCGGAAGGATGTCCAGGTAGCGCAGCCCGCGCCCGGCGTAGGGTGACTCGGCGGCGGCGGTGCTGCCGATCGCGGCCAGCGCGGCGGGTTCGGTGCCGGTGGCGATCCCGGTCCGCTCCTCGAAGTTCTCAACGGCGCTGGCCCGGCCGTCGTAGAAGGCGGCGATCGTGGCACCCGCGTAACACACCGCGGTGACCCGGGTCCCCCTGGCATCCCACAGGCCGGACCGGCCGCTCAGGGCGGTGCCGTGCCAGATCCAGTCCAGCCCGTCATCGCTGGTGGCGTACTCGGTGACCATCTGGTCGGCCTCGGCGGGATCGGCCAGCGGGTGGCACGACGTCCAGAGGTGCCAGCAGCCGCCACGGTGCTGGATCACCGGGTCCTTCACCCCGGTCTTGGCGTCGCCCGGCAGCACCACCAGGCGCTCGCGGGCGTCGAACCGGGATGGGTCGCTGGCCTCCAGCAGCTCGACCCGCCAGTGCTTGGTCCCCGGCGTGGCACAGCTCAGGTACAGCCGCCACCGGCCGGCCGGGGTATGGACCAGGCAGGGCCGTTCCAGCGACTCCGCCTGCATCCATTCCCGGCGGATGGTCGCCACGGTCTCGAAGCGCACCCCGTCGGCCGAGCGCGCAACGGCCACCGCGTAGCCGCGGCCACTGCCCTGCGGCCGGCGCAAGCGGTAGGCGAGGTAGATCCCCTCCTCGGTAACCACCGCGCTTGGTGCGCCCGCCCAGTATCCCGGCCCAGCCCCGGGCGGGGTGATCACGACCGACGACTCTTCCAGGCGGGGCAGCAGGCTTGCCGGCCACGCGGCATATTCTCTGTTAATCATATCGGAATAATAGACAACTTGAGCTCCTCGGGGATGCTAAGCCGATCGCGGGGAGATGGTGCCCAGTCCCATGACTGCTAGCGAAGGTACTCCCTGACGGCCGGGTGCGTGTGCGGGATCCCGCGAGCATCCGGCCAAAGGGGGCCGCGCTGCGCGCACTAGGGTCACAGGAGGCACCGACGCCGGGAGGATCCGCGATGCTGGACGGCCGCATGCTCATCGATGCCCACCTCCACCCGGCCCGGCTCCCGACGCTCAAGCCCGCCTGGCTGGACTGGGCGCACCAGTTCGGGCAGCCCGGCTGGGAGGCGGTGTATGACGCCGAGGGCACGGTCATCCCGCGCGCGTTCGATGACCTGATGGAGTCCGAGGGTGTCGATCACGCCCTCCTGCTGTGCGAGTACAGCCCGAAGGTGACCGGCATCCAGCCGGTCGAGGAACTGCTGCCGATCATCAAGCAGAACCCAGCCCGGTTCGCGTTCCTCTCCAACATCAATCCGCACCTGCACTACCCGGCGGCCGCCGAGCTCACCCGCCAGCTTGGGCTGGGTGCCGTGGGCCTGAAGGTGCACCCGGTGCACGGCGGGTTCAGCGCCGCCGACCCGATGCTCTATCCCGCCTACCAGGTCTGCGCGGAGGCAGGCCTGCCGGTAGTGGTCCACTGCGGCACCAGCTCGTTCCCCGGTTCGGACAACTCCCTGGCCGCCCCCGACCGCCTCCTGCCGGTGCTGCGCGACTTCCCCGGCCTGACCATCGTCCTCGCGCACGGCGGGCGGGGCTGGTGGTACGACGCCGCGGCGTCCCTGGCCCTGCTGTACGAGAACGTGTGGATCGAGCTGTCCGGGCTGCCCCCGCACCGGCTCCCCGACTACTACGCGCGCTTCGGCCTGCGGCGGCTCGCCCGCAAGCTCATCTTCGGCACCGACTGGCCAGGGGTGCCCGGCATCGCCCGCAACGCCCGCGCGGTCGCCGCGCTCGATCTCGGCGATGACCTGCTGGCCGCGGTGCTGGCCGGGAACGCCCTGGCCGTCTACCCCCGGCTGGGCCAGTAGCCAATATGCTACAGATGCTTGACGCGACGCCAGAAAGATGTTGAGAATAGAGGCACAGCCCACGAGGACTCCTGCTGTCGGGTCTCTGAAATCCCGGCCCTGAAGGTGGCGTGCCATGCCCGGCGTACCGGCGGTGTCGTTCGACACCGAGCCGAGCCGTTACCGCCACCTGCGGCTGGAGACCGAGGGCGAGATCGCGTGGATCGTGCTCGCCGTCGACGAGGCGGCCGGCCTGCGCCCCGGTTACGAGCTCAAGCTCAACTCCTACGACCTGGGGGTCGACATCGAGCTGGCCGACGCGGTGCAGCGGCTGAGGTTCGAGCACCCGCAGGTGCGGGCCGTGATCATCACCGGCGGGCTGGACAAGGTGTTCTGCGCGGGCGCCAACATCCGGATGCTCGCCCAGTCGGAGCACTGGTGGAAGGTGAACTTCTGCAAGTTCACGAACGAGACGCGGGCCGCGATCGAGGACGCGACCGGCCACTCCGGCCAGACCTATCTCGCGGCGGTCAACGGCACCGCCGCCGGCGGCGGATACGAGCTCGCCCTCGCGTGTGACGAGATCATCCTGGTCGACGACGGCTCGACGGCGGTCTCGATGCCGGAGGTGCCGCTGCTGGCGGTGCTGCCGGGCACCGGCGGGCTGACCCGGCTGGTGGACAAGCGCGGTGTCCGCAAGGACCTCGCCGACGTGGTCGCCACCCGCAGCGAGGGCGTCCGTGGCCGGACCGCGCAGGCCTGGCGGCTGGTCGACCGGGTCGCTCCGCCGAGCCGCTTCACCGACACCGTGCGCGAGGCGGCCCTGGCGGCGGCCGCCCGGTCACAGCGCCTGCCGGGCGGGCCCGGCATCCAGCTTCCGCCGCTGGACCGGCAGGTCAGCGACACCATGATCAGTTACCCGAATGTGACCGCGGATATCGACCGGGCGGCCGGCCTGGTGACGATCACGGTACGCGGCCCCGCGGACGAGGCGCCGCCCGACGCGAACGGCATGCACTCCCTGGGCGCCGCGTTCTGGCCGCTGGCGATGTGCCGGGAACTCGATGACCTCATCCTCTGGCTGCGTACCAACGAGGTGGAGCTGGGCACCTGGGCGATCAGGACCAGCGGGGACGCCGATGCGGTGCTCCGCCACGAGCGCCTCGTCGAGGCCGCGGCCGGTGAGGACTGGCTGGCGAGCGAGATCAGGCATTTCCTCAAGCGGACCCTGAAGCGGCTCGACGTGACCAGCCGCAGCCTGATCGCGCTGATCGAGCCCGGCAGCTGCTTCGCCGGCCCGCTCCTGGAGCTGGCCCTGGCATGCGACCGCCAGTACATGCTGGATGGCGTGCCCGAGGACAGCGGTGACGCAACCGCACCCGCCGCGATCGTGCTGACCGCGGGCAACTTCGGCGCCTACCCGATGGCGAACGGGCTGTCCCGGCTCGCCACCCGCTGCTACGGCGAGCCCGGCCGGCTGGCCAAGCTGGAGCAGGAGACGGGGCGGCCGATCGAGGCCGCCGAGGCGCTGAAGCTCGGCCTCGTCACCTTCGCACCCGACGATCTCGACTGGGACGACGAGGTCCGGATCGCGCTGGAGGAACGCGCCTCGCTCAGCCCCGACGCCCTGACCGGCATGGAGGCCAACCTGCGCTTCCCGGGCCCGGAGACCATGGAAACCAAGATCTTCGCCCGCCTCACCGCATGGCAGAACTGGATCTTCACCAGGCCGAATGCGGCCGGCCCGGACGGGGCGCTGCGGCGCTACGGCACCGGCCAGCGAGCGGTGTTCGACCGGAAACGAGCCTGAGCATGTCCATCGACTACACCGAGCGGATCCCCAACAACGTCAACCTTGCGGAGGACCGGCGGCTGCAGCGGGCGCTGGAGTCCTGGCAGCCCGCCTTCCTGCAGTGGTGGGGCGAGATGGGGCCCACCCTGCCGACCCAGGACGTCTACCTGCGCACCGCCGTTGCGGTGGGCCGGGAAGGATGGGCCAACTTCGCCCGCGTGAAGCTGCCGGAATACCGGTGGGGCATCTTCCTGGCCGAACGCGATCCCGGCCGACGCATCGCCTTCGGCCAGCACAAGGGCGAGCCGGTGTGGCAGCAGATCCCCGGCGAGCACCGGTCCAGCCTGCAGCGGCTGATCGTGGTCCAGGGCGACACCGAGCCCGCCTCCGTCGAGCAGCAGCGCCGGCTCGGCCTGACCGCCCCCAGCCTGTACGACCTGCGGAATCTTTTCCAGGTCAACGTCGAGGAAGGCCGGCACCTGTGGGCGATGGTCTACCTCCTGCATGCGTACTTCGGCCGCGCGGGCCGGGACGAGGCCGAGGCGCTGCTGCTGCGCAACTCCGGCAGCGAGGACTCGCCCCGCATCCTCGGCGCGTTCAACGAGGAGACCCCGGACTGGCTGTCGTTCTTCATGTTCACCTACTTCACCGACCGGGACGGGAAGTACCAGCTCGGCACGCTCAAGGAAAGCGCCTTCGATCCGCTGTCGCGGACCTGCGAGTTCATGCTGAAGGAAGAGGCGCATCACATGTTCGTGGGCACCACCGGCGTGGACCGGGTGGTGGAGCGCACGGCCGTGCTCATGCGTGAGCACGACACCGACGATGTGGCACCGTTGGGCGGCATCCCGCTCGCGGTCATCCAGAAGTACCTGAACTTCCACTACAGCGTCAGCCTGGACCTGTTCGGCGGGGAGACCTCCACCAACGTGGCGAACTATTTCACCAGCGGGCTGAAGGGGCGCTGGCAGGAGGAACGCCGCCGCGACGGCCATGTGCTGACCGAGGCGGTGACCGCGGTCGAGCAGATCGAGGGCGACCGCATCGTGGCGGTGGAGCTGCCCGCGCTGACCGCGCTCAACCATGATCTGCGCACGTCCTACATCGCCGACTGCGAGACCGGCATCACCAGGTGGAACCGCATCCTGGCCAGCAACGGGGTGACCGGGCCACAGCTGCGCCTGCCGCATGTGGGGTTCGACCGCAAGGTCGGCATGTTCGCCGGCTGCCACATCACCCCGGACGGCCGGATCGTGGACGCGGCCGCCTGGGAGGCCCGCCGGCCGGCGTGGCTGCCCACCGCCGCCGACAAGGCCCACGTGGAGTCGCTGATGCGGCCGGTGTACGAGCCGGGGAAGATCGCCGCCTGGCTGGCGCCGCCGCGCAACGGCATCAACGGCCAGCCGCTGGACTACGAGTACGTCCGCTTCTGACCGTTTCGCCCGGATGTTCCCAGCTCAGGCCCATCGTGATCATGGGATTACTACTGTTACAACGATAGTGATCCCATGATCACGAATTCAGGGGCGCTCCCGTGCCGTGATCACGAGCGGGCCGACCGCGCCACCGGCCCGGCCGGGGCGCTTAGGTCCTGCCAGCGGGCCCGGGCGGGCGCGTCCCAGGCGCGGTGCAGGCCCGCGAAGACGGCCGCCGCGTGAGTCCCGATCCAGTCCGGCGGGAGCAGCTCACGGGGCAGACCCGGGTCGGCCAGCGGGAACCCCCGCCACTCGTGCACGAGACGGATCTGGGCGATCAGCGTCTCGTCGCCGGGCCCGGGCCGCAGGTTCTCGAACCGGGCCAGGAACGCCTGATACCTGGCCGCCAGATCGCCCAGGTGCCAGGCCTGCTCCACCAGCGAGCGCTGCGCCCCGATCCCGGCGAACGGGCCGGTGAACGAGAAGGTCTCCGCGGACAGGCCCAGCTGCTCGGTGACCTGCTTCGCCTCCGCCTCCCGGGCCGGGTGCGGGCTCACCCACACGCCGGGCAGCGGGCTGCCGAAACCGGCCCAGGTGAGCCGCGTGCGCAGCTTGTGGCGCAGCTGCCGCCGGGTCTCCGGCACGGTCACCAGCAGGACCAGCCAGCGGCCGTCCCAGGCGGGCGCGTCGCGGCCGAAGGAGTAGATGCGCGCCGCCCCCTCGGCGAGCAGCTCGTGGCCCGGCTGCGTCAGTGTCCACCGGACGCGGCGGCCGGCCCGGTGCGCGGTGATCCAGCCGTCGGCGGCCAGCCTCGCCAGTGCCTGGCGGGCCGACTTCTCCTCGAGCCCGAGCCCTCCCGCGACGTGGAGCAGCGTGGCGGTCCACGGCGCCTCGCCCGCGGGCAGCACGAACTCGCCGAGGACGGTCAGCAGGAGCGAGCGGGCGCTGCCGGATCCGCCGTCCTGACGCCGGGACACCGATGGCAGGCCGCGCACGGTGTCATCGGCTGCTGTCGGGGGCGGGTTGGACATGACCTGCTTCCTTGGCCTGCGTCCCAGATTGGCTTCCGGCTGGCTCACGCGGGCCGACCGTTAGTTCAATTCTACAAGTAATTGACGGCGCGCTAAATGTGTGTAGAGGATATGTCCATCGTGTTTCCCGCGGGCAGATGGGATCAGCCATGCCTGTCGAGTCATTCAACGCCAGCGTGTACCTGCTGGACCGCCAGGTCGAGGCGTGCAGGGGCGGGCATCTCGCCGTGACCGGGCCGGCCGGCTCGCTCACCTATGCCGAGCTGTCCCAGCGGGTGGGCGAACTGTCGTCCGGACTGCAGGCGCTGGGGGTGCGGCCCGAGGAGCGGGTGCTGCTCGTCACCTCCGACCGCCCCGAGACCGTGATCACGTTCCTGGCGCTGCTGCGCATGGGGGCGGTCGCGGTGCCGGTATCCACCATGTACAACGGGACCGAGCTCGGCGAACTGCTCCGCGACACCCGGGCCCGCGTGGTCGTGGCGACCGGCGAATTCGCCGCCATCACCCGGGAGGCCATGAGCCTCGCGCCGGAGGCCACCACGCTCGTGCTGGTCGACGACCCAGCCCAGTCGGGCGAGCCAGGCCAGCCAGGCCAGACTGGCCAAACGGCCGGTCCGAGCCAGCCGGGCGAGCCGGGCCCGGCCGGGGAGGCCGGTATCCGGTCCTGGGTCGACGTCCTGGCCGAAGGGCAGCGGGCCGGGCCCGGCGCCCCCTACGGCACCTGGTTCGACTCCCCCGGCTTCTGGCTCTACACGTCGGGCACGACCGGCACGCCGAAGGCCGCTATGCACCGGCACGGCAGCATCGCCTGGGTCTGCGAGACCTACGCCCACCAGGTGCTGGGCATCACCCCCGACGACCGGTGCTACTCCGTGGCGAAGCTGTTTTTCGCGTACGGCATCGGGAACTCGCTGTTTTTCCCGTTCTCGGTCGGCGCGACCGCGGTCCTGGACCCGGCCCGCGCCACCCCGGCCGGGGCGGCGGCCCGGCTGACCGAAGACCGCCCGTCGCTGTTCTTCGCCGGGCCTGCCTTCTTCGCCGCGCTGCTCGCCGCGGACGTGCCGCCGGAGGCCTTCGCCGCGGTGCGGCTGGCGACATCGGCGGGCGAGGCGCTGCCCGCCGAGATCTACCGGCGGTTCACCAGCCGCTACGGGGTCGACATCATCGACGGGCTTGGGTCCACCGAGGCGCTGCACATCTTCATCTCGAACCGGCCCGGCGCCGTCCGCCCCGGGACGTCGGGCACCGTGGTCCCCGGGTATGAGGCCCGGCTGGTGGACGACCACGATGAGCCGGTCGCCGACGGCCATCCCGGCCGGCTGCTCGTGCGGGGCGACTCGATCGCGACCGGGTACTGGTGCCGGACCGCCACCACCCGGCAGGTGTTCCAGGGCGAGTGGCTGCGGACCGGCGACACCTACGTCCGCTCGGAGGACGGCTTCTATACCTGCCTGGGCCGCACCAACGACATGATCAAGGCCGGTGGCATCTGGGTGTCGCCGACCGAAGTGGAGGCGCGCATCGTCCAGCACGAGTTGGTGGCCGAATGCGCGGTGGTGGGCCACCGGGACGCCGATGGCCTGGAGGAGGTCGTGGCGTGCGTGGTGCCCATGCCCGGCAAGGCGGTGGACGGCGACGAGCTGATCGCGTTCTGCCGGGAGGGCTTGGCCGCGTTCAAGCGCCCCCGGCAGGTCCTGGTGCTGGAGGGCCTGCCGAAGACCGCGACCGGGAAGATCCAGCGGGTCGTCGTCCGCGAGATCGCCGCCGACACCCTCAGGAAGTGACGGGTGGCACGCACCGGCCCCGATGTGCTGGTCGTGGGCGCCGGGGTGTCCGGCCTGACCACCGCGATCTGCCTGGCCGAGACCGGCCGCAACGTCGAGATCCGTGCCGACCGCCTGCCGCAGGACACGACGTCCGCCGTGGCGGGCGCGATCTGGGGCCCGCACCTGGTGGAGACGGGCGAGCGGGCCGCCCGCTGGCGCCGGGCCACGCTGGCGGTGCTCCGGGAACTCGCCGCCGGCGCGGCCGGGCGGGAAGCAGGCGTCCGGATCGTGAGCGGCAGCCAGGTGTTCCGCGGCTCCCCCGCCCCGCCGGACTGGCTCGCCGAGCTCGGCGGCCACCGCCCGTGCGGGCCGGCCGAGCTGCCGCCGGGATTCCGCAGCGGCTGGCGGTACGCCGCGCCGGTGGCGCACATGCCGACCTACCTGGGTTACCTGCAGGCCCGGTTCGAGCGCGCGGGCGGCAAGCTCGGTGTGGGGACCGTCGCCTCGCTGGCCGGCGCGGCTCGCGAGACTGGAGCCCGGGTGGTCGTGAACTGCTCCGGGGTGTACGCCCGCCAGCTCGCCGGTGACGCGGCGGTGACCCCGGTCCGGGGCCAGGCGGTGGTGGCGGTCAACCCGGGCTTGGCCGAGTTCCTCATCGCGCCCAGCGACGAGTCCGCCGAGCTCAGCTATCTGTTCCCGCACGGCGAGCAGGTCATCCTCGGCGCCAGCGAGGCGGCCGGGGAGTGGAACCTCGAGCCGGTCCCGGCGGTGGCCGACCGGATCCTTCGCGACTGCGCGGCGATGGAGCCTCGGCTGCGGGGCGCACGGGTGCTCGGTCACCGGGTCGGCCTGCGGCCGGCCCGGCCGGCCGTGCGGCTGGAGGCCGAGCCCGGCGACGGCGGTGCCCCGCTGATCGTGCACAACTACGGCCACGGCGGCGCCGGGATCACCCTGTCCTGGGGCTGCGCCCGCGAGGCCGCCAGCCTGGCGGGCGGGGCCCCGTTAGGGTGAAGCCATGCGGATCGGTTTCGGTGCCCCTGTCTCGGGTGCGTGGGCAACCCCGGCCAACCTGGCCAGCTTCACCGCCCAGGCGGAGGCAGCGGGCTACGCGTCGCTCTGGACGTTCCAGCGGCTGATCGTCCCCGAGGGTTCCGCGATGGAGCCCGTCTATCACAGCGTGCTCGACCCGATGGTGGCGCTCGGGTATGCGGCGGCGTCCACGTCGCGGATCAGGCTCGGCGTGGCCGTCATCAACATGCCCTACCTCTCCCCCGGCTATCTCGCCAAGCAGGCCGCCACCGTGGACGTGCTCTCCGGCGGGCGGCTCGATCTCGGCCTTGGCCTGGGCTGGATGCCGGAAGAGTTCGCCGTCGCCGGCGGGACCATGGCCGGGCGCGGTGCCCGGACGGCGGAGTACATCGAGGTGATGCGCGGCCTGTGGGCCGGCGGCGTGGCCGAGTTCAGCGGCGAGTTCTACACGGTGCCGGCCGGGCGGATGGCGCCGGAGCCGGTGCAGCGGCCCGGTCCGCCGATCCTGCTCGGCGGAGGAGCACCCCGGGCGCTGGAACGGGCTGGACGGCTCGCCGACGGCTGGGTGACCTCCAGCAGAGCCGACCTGTCCCGGATCGCCGAGGGCATCAAAACGGTCCGGGCCGCGGCGCAGCAGGCCGGCCGCGATCCGGCCGCGATCCGGATCATCTGCCGCGGGGTGGTCCGCTGGGGCGCGCCGGTGACCGTTCCCGAAGGCGGGGGGCGGCTGCTGCTGTCGGGCAGCTTCGACGACATACGCGGCGACACCCAGTGGCTGGCGGAGCAGGGAGTCACCGAGATCTTCTACGACCTCAACTGGGATCCGCTGGTGGGCTCGCCCGACGCCGACCCGCTCGGCGCCACCGCCCGGGCCACGGAGATCCTCGACGGGCTGGCACCCCGCCGCTGAGCCCGGGGCGCCCTACGCGCCTTCCCGGTACGCGATGGCCGCCGCCTCAGTCCGGCTGGACGCGCCGAGCTTGGCCAGGATGTTGGACACGTGCACGCTCGCGGTCTTCGGCGCGATGAACAGCTTGGCGGCGATCTCACGGTTGCTGCGGCCCTCGACGAGCAGTTCCAGGACCTCCTGCTCCCGCGGGGTCAGGGCCGCCAGCACGCCAGGAGGGTAGGTGGACGGCCGGGGCCCGATCCGGGCCCGCCTGGCGAGATCGGCCAGCGCGGTCAGCAGCGGGACCGCGCCGAGCCGTTCCACCGTCTCCATGGCCAGCTTCCACTCCTGCTCCGCCCGCTCGCGCTGCCCCTTCTCGGCCAGCGCCTCGGCCAGCCGCCAGCGCGCCCGGGCGATCTCATAGACGAACCCGGGACCGAACGTGTCCACGACCGCCTGCCAGGCCGCCGGGCTGTTCTTGCCCCGGGCGCGGCCCCATTCGGCCTCGGCGCGCGCCAGCCAGCCGCGGCCGTCGATCCCCAGCACGAACTTCGGCTGGCGCGGGTAGGCCGCCCCCTCGCGGGCCACCGCGATCAGCGCCTTCGCGGCCTTCACCTCGGCCTTTTCCGTCCGCGTGTCCCCGGCCGCGCGGGCCCGTGCGGCCCGGGTCGCATGCGCGCCCAGGCCGATCGCGGCGACCCGGATCACCGGCGGGCCGAAGCCGTCGCTATCGGCCTCCGTGGCGATCGCGGCCGCGACCTCCGCCAGCGCCCCCTCCGGGTCGCCCCGCCAGAGCGCGTGCTCGGCGAGCAGCCCCCGGGCAATGTACTCGCCGAACCGGTCCACCGCCCAGAACGGCTCCAGCCAGGCCCGGCGCTCCCCCACCACCGGATTCCCCTGGCCCACCTCGACGAACAGGGCCATCGCCGAGAGCCGGGCCTCGGCGACCGTGGTGGCGCGGACAGGGAACCCGTCCGCGAGCTCCGCCGCGTGATCCCATTGGCCTTCGGAGTAGTGCGCCAGGTAGTGGATGTACTGCAGATCCAGGCCGTAGGGGGCCAGGCCGAGCCCCTTCTCATCCGCCCGCGCCACCCCCTGGTGGGCGGTCGTGGCCGCGCCCGACAGGTCGCCGCGCTCCAGCCTCGCCCGGGCGAGCTGGTACGCGGCCCGCAGCTCGACGCCGAGCACCTGCGCGTCCCTGGCCTGGTCGTGCGCCGCGGTGAACAGGCTGATCGCCTCGTCGACCTGGCCGGAGCGCTCGCTGAGCTCACCAAGCGTGACCAGGGCGTCGGCTTCCACCCAGGGCGCGCCGACGGCCCGGGCCGCCTCCTGGGCCTCCTTCGCCACGGTGGTCGCGGCTTCCTCGTCCCTGGAGTACATGAGGGTCTGGGAGAGCGTCGCCAGCGCCCGGGCCCGCTCCCAGGTGGGCGGGTCCTCGGGCAGCCGGTCCACGGCCGCCTGGGCCGCCTCCACCGCGTCCGCGACCGCTCCGGTCTCCAGCAGGAAGTAGCTCAGCCGCTCGCGGACCCTGCTGGTGAGCGCCGGATCGCCGGAATCGCCGAGCCACCCGCGCAGCCGGCGCAGCTCATGGACCGCGCGCGCGACCTCGCCGCTGGCCGCCGCGCTGGTCGCCGAGCGGAACGCCAGTTTGCCGCGGTTCATCCCGGCGAGCTGCTCCGGCTCGCTGACCCGTTCCCAGAGCGCCAGCGCGGCGTCGTAGTGCCGGTGCGCCTCGGCCGGGGCCGCCAGCCGTTCCGCCTCCTGCGCCGCCTGCACCGAGGCGCTGAACGCACCGGCGATGTCGTGACTGGCCAGGCAGTGGTGGGCAAGCTCGGCGGCGGTGCCCGGCACGGTGGCGAGCCGGTCCGAGTCCGCCAGCAGCTCGGCGAACCTGGCGTGCAGCCGGGTCCGCTCGCCCGGCAGCAGGTCGCCGTAGATGGCCTCCCTGATCAGCGCGTGCCGGAAGGCGTACCCCTCCGTGCCGTCGGGCACGAGCAGCTGATGGGCCACCGACTCGCGGATCCCGTCCTCGAAATCGGCCGCGGCCAGCCCGGACGCTTCCCGGATCATGTCTTCTTCGACCCGCCGGCCGGCGACGGCCGCCGCCCGCAGCACCTGCTGGGCGGTGTCGGATACCTGCTCGAACCGGGCGAGGAGCAGGTCGGCGAGCCCGGTCGGAAGGACGCTGCCCGTGTGGTCCTTCTCGGCGCGGCCGTTCCCGGCCGCCAGCAGTTCCTCGCCGTAATACGGGTTCCCCTCAGCGCGGGTGACGATCCTGTGCAGCGTGGCCGCGTCCAGCGGCGTTGTGGCCAGCGCGCTGAGATGGTCGGCCATGTCCGCGTAGCCGAGCGGGGCGAGCTCGATCGCGGTCACCCCGGGCAGGCGGAGCAGCTCCGCGACCACGGGCCGCAGCGGATGACGGCGGTGCAGGTCGTCGGTCCGGTAGGTGACCACCACCGCGACCCTCTCCCGGTGCAGCACACGGCTCAGGAAGGTGAGCAGGTCGCGGGTGGAGCGGTCGGCCCAGTGCAGGTCTTCCAGCACGAGCAGGACGGGCCGCTGCGACGCCAGTTCGGCGAGCATTCCCAGGACCGCGCCGAACAGCTGCTGCTGCGCGAGACCCGGCAGGTCGGCGGGCGGCGGGCTGGCGCCGCGGTCCGGGAGCAGCCGGCCGAGCACCGGGCGGTCGGCGACCGCGTCGAGGACAGCCTGGTCCGGGCTGGGGCCGGTGGTCGCCGCGCGCAGCGCGTCGGCGAGCGGCAGGTAGGCAATGCTGTCGCCGAGCTCGGCGCACCGGCCGGACAGCACGGTGAACCCGCGGCCCGCGGCCCGGGTGGCCAGCTCCGACACCAGGCGGGTCTTGCCCACGCCGGCGTCACCGCTGATCAGGGCGTGCGTGGGACGGCGGCCCTCGGCGGCATCGTCGAGCAGGTCGAGCAGGCGGCGCAATTCGCCGTCCCTGCCGACCAGCCGCTGACCCGATACCCGCAGCACATCGCCATTATCGCCGGTCTAACGTGCAAAGGTGATATGGACAGCAATTGCCAGCCGCGACCACTCAGGTGGATGTGGCCACAGAGGGGTAAGAAGCCCTAGGTGGAGCTGGACCGCTCTTCGAGAAGGAAGGGGCCGCATGGACACTGAGCCGGCTGTCTCCTACCGTGCCGCGGTGCCCGGCACGCCTGTGCTCACCAAGACCGGCACGGAGATCGGCACGCTGGAACATGTCCTTGAGGTGCCCGAGGAAGACCGGTTCGACGGCCTGGTGATCGCCACCGAGTGGGGGCTGCGGTTCGTCGATGCCGGCCAGATCGAGCTGATCACGGTCCGTCATGTCCGCTCCCGGCTGGACGATGAGCAGGCGGCCCGGCTGGCCCCGCCCCAGGGCACGGTGGTCTACAGCGTCAGCGCGATGGACGAGATCGGCGAGGCGCTCGACGAGCGCCTAGGGCAGATGTTCGGCCGCCCGCACTGGACGAGAGACTAGGTGGTGCCCCGGGCGGCACGGCGCGGTGCGGTACGCTTGGGCGCCATGAGCAGCGATTCCCGCCCCAGCCGCGCGCAGGTGCGCCGGGCCAGCCTCGTGCCGGACAAGCCCTCGCTTGACGGCATCGAGGAGAAGTGGTCGCGCAGGTGGGAAGAGTCGGGCGTAGTACACATTTGACCGCTCCGCCTCCCGTGGCGACGTCTTCGCCATCGACACCCCTCCGCTGACGGTCAGCGGCAAGCTGCACATCGGGCACGTCTGCTCGTTCACCCACACCGACACGGTCGCCCGGTTCCAGCGCATGCGCGGTAAAGAGGTGTTCTACCCGATCGGGTGGGATGACAACGGGCTGGCCACCGAGCGCCGGGTGCAGAACTACTTCCACGTCCGGTGCGACCCCTCGCTCCCCTACGACCCGTCGTTCGTGCCGCCCGCCAGCCCGGGGCCCGACCAGGTGCCGGTGTCACGCCGCGGCTTCGTGGAGCTGTGCCAGCGCCTGACCGACCTGGACGAGCAGGCATTCGAGGAGGCGTGGCGGCGGCTGGGCCTGTCGGTGGACTGGTCCACGATGTACCGGACCATCGACGAGGCCTCCCGCGCCATCTCGCAGCGCGCCTTCCTGCGCAACCTGGCGCGCGGCGAGGCGTACCTGGCCGAGGCGCCGACCCTGTGGGACGTGACCTTCCGCACCGCGGTCGCGCAGGCCGAGGTGGAGGACCGGGAGATCGCCGGCGCCTACTACCGGATCGCCTTCCACGCCCCGGACGGCAAGTTGGTGCCGGTGGCGACCACCCGCCCGGAGCTGCTTCCCGCCTGCGTCGCGCTGGTGGCCCGGCCCGGCGACGAGCGCTACGCCGGCCTGGCCGGGACCACGGTGCGCACGCCGCTGTTCGGCGTGGAGGTCCCGGTGCTGGCCCATCACCTGGCCGACCCGGCCAAGGGCACCGGCATCGCGATGGTGTGCACGTTCGGCGACGCGAACGATGTCACCTGGTGGCGCGAGCTCGGCCTGCCCGCGCGCCCGGTGACCGGCAGTGACGGGCGTTTCCTGGCCTGCCCGCCAGCGGCGATCACCAGCCGGGCCGGGCGCAGCGCCTACCGGCAGCTCGCAGGCGAGACGGCGGTGGCCGCCAGGAAACGGATCACCGGCCTGCTGCGCTCCGCCGGGGACCTGCTCAGCGACCCAAAACCGGTGCGGCACGCGGTCAACTTCTACGAGCGGGGCAGCCAGCCGCTGGAGATCATCACCAGTCAGCAGTGGTACGTGCGCAACGGCAGCCGCGACCCGGCTCTGGCGCAGGCCCTGATCGAGCTGGGGCGGGAGATCGACTGGCATCCGGCCCACATGCGGGTCCGGTACGAGAACTGGGTGAACGGCCTGAACAGTGACTGGCTGGTCAGCCGGCAGCGCTTCTTCGGCGTGCCGATCCCGGTCTGGTACCCGCTCGACGCCGGGGGCAAGCCGCGCTACGAGGCGCCGATCGTTCCCGTGGACGCCAGCCTGCCGGCCGACCCCATGGCCGACGCACCGCCCGGGTACCGCGCCTCGCAGCGTGGCCAGCCCGGCGGTTTCGCCGGCGACCCTGACGTGCTCGACACCTGGGCCACGTCCTCGCTGACCCCGCAGATCGCCGCCCGGTGGATGATCGACGACGACCTGCCCGGCCGGGTGCTGCCCATGGACATGCGACCGCAGGCGCACGAGATCATCCGCACCTGGCTGTTCTACACGCTGCTGCGCTCGCACGCCGAGGGCGGTCCCCTCCCGTGGCGGCACGTGGCGATCTCCGGCTGGGTGCTCGACCCCGACCGCAAGAAGATGTCAAAGTCGGCGGGCAACGTGGTCACCCCGATGGAGTCGCTGCGCCGGTACGGGAGCGACGCCGTCCGCTACTGGGCGGCCAGCGCGCGCCTCGGCGTCGACGTGACCTTCGATCCGGCCCAGCTGAAGGTCGGCCGCCGGCTGGCGATCAAGATACTCAACGCAAGCCGCTTCGTGCTCTCGCTTGCCCCGCCTGGTGACCTGCCAGCCGATCCCGCGACGGCCCCGGCCGTCAGCGAGCCGCTGGACGCCGCGGTGCTGGGCCGGCTGGCGCAGGTGATCGGCCGGTGCACCCGGTCGTTCGAGTCGTACGACCACGCGGGCGCGCTGGCCGCGGTGGAGGACTTCTTCTGGTTCTTCTGCGACGACTACCTGGAACTGGTCAAGGACCGCGCCTACGGGGAGCGCGGTAGCGCACCGGCCGGCTCGGCGCGGGCCGCGCTGAGGATCGCGCTGTCGGTCATGCTCCGGCTGTTCGCCCCGTTCCTTCCGTACGTCACCGAGGAGGTGTGGTCGTGGTGGCAGGAGGGCTCGGTGCACCGCGCCCCATGGCCGGAGCCGGCCAAGACGGCCACCTCCGCACCCGGTGCCGGCGCCGGGGCGCTGCACGCGGCCGTCGCCGCGATCGCCGCCATCCGGGGAGCCAAGTCCAGCGCGCGGGTGTCCATGCGGACGCCCGTGCGGCAACTGGTGGTGGCGGCGCGGCAGGACCACCTGGCGGCGCTCGAGGCGGTGCTGCCGGACATCGAGGCAGCGGGCCGGGTCGAGCACACCGAACTGCGGCTCAGTGACCAGCCCGAGCCCGTCTACCAGGTCACTCTCTGACGGGCAGCCCGGGCCGGCGCGGCGGGGCCGATACCGGGCCGGGTTCACTCCGGGGTCTGGTCGACACCGGGCCCGGTTCACTCCGGGCCTGGTCCACCGCGGTCTGGTTCCCTCCGGGTCCGGTTCATTTCCGGCCGGGATAACTCATCGGCCGAGTCGGCGGTGAGCAAGCTGATCCACTCGTCGGCCGGGTCGGCCGGGGTGGGTAGCTGGGGGGCGGACGGCTTGGCCTTGTTCCGCCGGCGCGCGCTCCGCTCCTGGGCGTCCGGCTCGGCGGCGGCCGGCGGCGGGCCGGGCTCGGGCGGGACAGGCTCAGTCTTGTCGTCGGCCGCCGACTTCCGCGGTCCGTCGGCGGTGCCGGCACTCTCCGCCTTGTCCTTGCTATCGGAGCTGTCTTTGCTGTCGGAGCTGTCCTTGCTGTCCGCGCTGGCCTTACCGGCCTTGTTGACCTTGCCGACCTTGTCGACCTTGCCGTCCGCGCTATCGTTGACGCCCTTGCCGTCGGGACTGCCGTCACCGCCCTCGCTGGCGGCGCTGTCCGTGCTGTCCCCGGCATCTTCGCTGCCAGGGCTGTCATCGCTCGTCCGGCCGGTCGCCGGCGGCTTCTCCGCCGGCTCCTGTTCCTGCTCCGCCAGCGGTTCATCCGCTGGCGCGGCGGCCGCAAACGCGTTCCAGCTTGTGGAGACGCTCAGCGACAGCCGCTCCCAGTCCTCGGCCGGCTCGCTAGCCTGGGGTTTCGCCCAATCAAGCGTGTCGCTTTCGGCCGGCGCACCGTCCCGGCCGGCGGGCTCGCCGGCCGGCGTCTCCCCGGCCCAGCCGGACGGCGCCGCGCCGGGCTTGTGCCCTGCCCAGCCGGGAGCCGCATCCTCGGCCTCGTCCCCCGCCCAGGCGGCAGCCCGTTCTTCTGCCTTGTCTCCGGCCCATGCGGCCGAGCCGTCCTCGGCCCGCTCGTCCCCCCACCGCGGCCGCGGCGGGTTCGCTGACCCAGTCCGCACCGTCTGCGGCGCCCTGGCCGGCCCACTCCCGGCCGACGATGCGCAGGTCGTGGAAGGCCGCGCTGAACCCGGTGCCTTCCGGCGCGGCACACACGATCCCGGCCAGCATCTCCAGGTCGGGTGGCAGGAACACCAGCGCCGCGAGTTCGGCGGGACCGTCCCCGGCGGCGTAGCGGACCTCCACCGCGTCGCCCCGCCGCGACACCCGCAGGGTGACCTCATCGGTGCCGGGCGGCAGGTCGGCCACCATCCAGCTGGACCATCCCATGGTCAGGACAGTGCTGAGCCGGGGGCGCCCCTCGAAGAACTCCAGACCGGTCTTCAGCCAGGTCTGCTCGTCGGCCCGGAGCATGATTCCGGCCTGGTCGTACTGGTTGGTGAAGGCTCCTCGTACCCGCACCGAGACGTCGAGATCCCCCGGGAGAAGTTCGCCGTACACGTGGCCGTTGTCGTGGACGTACCCGTAGCCTGTGGTCCGCCAGAAGTCAGTGCCCGGGTCCACGCTCACCCGGAGCACATCGCCGGTTCGCTGCCAGCTGGCGGGCTCGTTCAGCCACTGCATGGGTCCTCCGCGTGGGTCGACGGTGTCGACGGTATCGGTATCCGGGCCGCAGGTAGTGTCGGGTGCATGGACAAGGTCCAGCGAACAGAAGCGGAATGGCAGGAACGGCTCACCCCCGAGGAGTACCGGGTACTGCGCCAGGCGGCCACGGAGGCGCCCTGGACCGGCGAATACACCGACACCGAGACCGAGGGCGTATACCGCTGCCGGGCGTGCGGCGCGGAACTGTTCCGCTCGAAAGAGAAGTTTCAGTCCCACTGCGGGTGGCCGAGCTTCTACCAGCCTTCCAGCGACGACGCGGTGGTGCTGATCGAGGACCGCTCGCTCGGCATGACCAGGACCGAAGCCCGGTGCGCCCGCTGTGACTCCCACCTCGGGCACGTTTTCGAGGGTGAGGGCTACCAGGTGCCCACCGACCAGCGCTGGTGCATCAACTCCGTCTCGCTCACCCTGGAACCGGCGGCCGGCGGGTGAGCCGCCTCCAGCTGATCCGGGCCGGGCAGCTTTCCGGCGACACCGCTCAGACCAGTGGCATGATCCGGTCCGCGGCTATCTCCGGGCCGCTGACCGGGTCGCGGTCGCTGTGGATGGGAACCACCGTGATGCCGCCGGCGACCTCCTCCGGCGATCATCACCACGGCGCGTCGGAGACCGGCATCTACGTGGTGTCCGGTCATCCTGCGTTCGTGTTCCGCGCCCCCGGCGGCTCCGGGCTGACCCGGCTTGAGGCCGGGCCCGGCGACTTCGTCTGGGTTCCCCCGCACGTCCCGCACCGCGAGGAGAACGCCTCACCCGATTCCGAGGCCGTCCTCGTGATCGCCCGCTCCACGCAGGAGGCGATCGTCGTCAACGTGGACGGCCTCTAGCCCGCTCGGGGAGCCGGTGGCCGCCGGCCCGGTCAGGGAAGCGAGGCGATCAGCTCGGCGGGCGGCTTACGGCGGCCGGTGTAGAACGGGATCTCCAGCCGGGTGTGCAGCCGCGCCCGGGCACCGCGCAGGTGGCGCATGAGATCCACGATCCGGTGCAACTCGTCGGCTTCGAAGGCGAGTATCCACTCAAAATCGTTGAGCGAAAAACAGGAGACGGTGTTGGCCCGCACGTCGGGATACTCGCGGGCCATCATTCCGTGCTCGGCAAGCATGTCCCGCCGCTCCGCCGGGTCGAGCAGGTACCACTCGTAGGACCGGACGAACGGGTACACGCTCACGTAGGCACGCGGCGGCTCCCCGGCGAGGAACGCGGGGATGTGCCCCTTGTTGAACTCGGCCGGCCGGTGCAGCGCCATCACCGACCACACCGGCTCGCTAGCCCGCCCGAGCCGGGTACGCCGGAACCGTGCATAGAGTTCCTGCAGGTCATCGGGGCCCGGCGCGATCCACCAGAACATGTAGTCGGCGTCCGCCCGCAGGCCTTGTACGTCGTAGCAGCCGCGGGTGGTGACCCCTTTCCCTGCGGCCTGGTCGAGCAGCCCCTCCAGCTCCCCCGCCAGCGCCGCCCGGTCAGCACGGCCCGCGTCCAGCGCTGTGGCGTCGCGCACCCGGAACACCGACCACATGGTGTAGCGGATCAGCTCGTTCAGCTCGCGGGCCCGGCGCCGCCCGCCCGCGGGCTTCTCAGTCCCTGCCATGCCACCATTGTCCGCCACCGGCGAGGGCTGCGGGGCCGCACCCTGCCGGATGCGGTGCCCAGGTCGGGCGCGCACGCCGCCCGGGCGCGGCGTGCTGCCGGGCGGCGTGCGGCCGGGTGTGGCGTTACGCGGGTCATCCGTGGCCGCTGGTCACGCCGGCCGGCCTGCTCTCGCGCAGATAGCGAAGCACCTGCGCGGCCGCGGCCTGGGCGGTGGCGATGCAGGCCGGTATCCCGATGCCGTCGTAGGCGGCCCCGCACACGGCCAGGCCGGGCTCCCGGCCCACGGCGGCGCGAATCCGCGCCACCCGGCCGAGGTGGCCAACGGTGTACTGGGGCAGCGCGCCGCCCCACCTGGTCACCCGGACATCCGCGGGCGCGCCGCGCACGCCGGTCGCCGCGGCCAGGTCGGTGGCGGCCAGCGCGGCCAGGTCGGCGTCGTCCCGCTGCAGCAATCGCTCCTCGCCGATCCGCCCCACCGAGCAGCGGACCACGACCGGGGCCGCCGCGGCGGGACGCAGGTGCGGCCACTTGACGGAGGAGAAGGTGACCGCCTTCACCGGGCGCCCGTCCACGGCCGGCACCAGATAGCCGCTGCCCTCCAGCGGCCGCGGGAAGCATGCGGCCGGGTAGGCCAGCGTCACGACCGCCATGCTCGCGTAGGCGATCCCGGCGAGTGCCGCCCGGGCGCTGGCGGCCCCCGGCAGCCCGGCGAGGAGCCGGGCCGCGTGCTGAGCCGGGACGGCCAGCACCACGGCGTCCGCGTCCAGCCGGGCCGGGGCGTGGGCGGATCCGACGGTCAGCTGCCAGCCGTCCGTGGTGCGCGCCAGCTCACGGACCACCGCGCCGGTCCGCACCTCCGCCCCCGCGGCGGCGGCAACCGCCGCCGGCAGGGTGCCCAGGCCCCCGGCAAGCGTGGCGAAGATGGTGGCCTCCTCCGCGGCGCTGGCACTGCCCGCCGCCGACCGGGACGGCGAGGATGGGGACGGCGGAGACGGTGGGGACGGCGCGGACGGCGGGATCAGCGCAGCCGCCGCTTCGGTGAGCGACGCGTGCCGGCGGGACTCCGCCGCCAGGGCGGGGAGGGTCGCCTCGAACGACAGGTCCTCCGACCGCCCGGCGTAGACCCCGCCGAGCAGGGGGTCCACCAGGCGATCGACCAGTTCCGCGCCGAACCTGGCCGCCACATAGCTGGCCACATCGACGTCATCGCCGCGTGGTGTGGCGGGCAGGCGGGGGTCCTCCCGGGCTCTGGCCATGCCCGCCGCCGACAGCAGCCGGCACCGGGCGAGGTCGTCGAGGTCCGCCGGAACGCCCATCACCTGCCGGCGCGGCAGCGGCCGCATCCGCTCCCGGCTCCAGATCCGGGCGGCCGTCGTCCCGGGGGCGACCAGCTGGCCGGCGAGCCCGGCCGCGCGGATCAGGCCGGTCCCCTCCGGCCTGCGGGCGAGCAGCGCCTCCGCGCCCTCGTCGACGGCCATCCCGGCGACGTCGGAGACGGCGAGCTTGCCGCCCAGCCGCGGCGAGCCCTCCAGGACGGTAACGGCCACCGGCGCATCACGCAGGAAGAACGCGGCGGCCAGGCCGGCGATGCCGCCACCGACGATCACGACCCTGGGCGGGGCGGAGGGGTGCACCCGACCACCCTCGCAGAGCGCGCCGGTGGAAGCGAGCCGGGATGTCATACTTCTGTCCCATGGCCTCACGATCCGCGTCCGTCTCGATACGTGGAGTGCGGCCCGGGGATGTGGGCAGGCTGCAGGCAATCCAGCTGGCGGCGGGCGACGCGTTCCGGCACGTCGGGATGAGCACCGTCGCGGAAAGCCCGCCGCTGACCGCCGAATCCCTGTCCGGGTACCGGAAGGCCGGTCGTGCCTGGGCCGCCGTGGACGATCACGACGAGCCGGTCGGCTTCGCCGTCGTCGACGTGATCGACGGGGCCGCGCACATCGAGCAGGTCAGCGTTCACCCGGCGCACGCGCATCAGCGCATCGGCGCCATGCTGCTCGATCACGTGGCCGGCTGGGCCGTTCGCCAGGGCCTGCCAGCGATGACGCTGGTCACGTTCCGCGGTGTGCCGTGGAACGCCCCCTACTACGAGCGGCTCGGCTTCCGCGAGCTGGCCGCGTCCGAGGTCACGCCCGGCCTGGCCGCACTCCGGGCCGTCGGCCCGGGCGCCGACGGGGACAGCTACGCCCGCGTCTGCATGCTCCGGGACCTGATCGCGGACGGCCCGCCAGGGACGTGATGCCAACCCGTGACGGCCATGCCGGAACCGTGCGTTCCCCGCAGCCGTCCGATCGGCATGTCAGCGCCACTGTTGCCCGCCGTCTCACGCGCGAACCGGCCACGGGCCGCGGCGCCCGCCGCCGCGGCACTCACCGCCGCAGCCTGCCTGCTCCTGGTGGGCTGCTCGGGCGGCCCCGCCACCAGCTCCGGAGCGGCCAGCGCCGCTCGGGCGATCGCCAAGCCGCAGCCGGTGCCGGCGGGCGCACCCGGCTTTACCGGCGCCTCAGACCAACGGGCACACCTCATGGTCGTGCCCCCGCCCGCCGGGCAGGCGATCATCTACACCGCGAGCCTCACGGTGCGCGCCGGAGACATCCGGGCGGCGGCCACGCGGGCCGCCCGGCTGGCCGGCGCGGCCGGCGGCTACGTGTCCGGCGAGACCGCCCGGTTCGGCCGCCGGAATCCGGCCGAGGGCACGATCCTCATCCAGCTCAAGATCCCCGTGGCCCGGTACCAGGCCACGCTCGCGGCGCTATCGGCGCGCCTGGGCACCAGGATCTCGCTGTCCCGGCACGCGCGGGACGTCACCCAGACCGTCGCCGACGTGACCAGCCGGGTGGCCTCGGCCAGGGCCGCGATCGCCCAGCTGCGCAGGCTCCTGGCGCGGGCCGGCTCGGTCAGCAGCCTGCTCAAGGTCCAGGAGCAGATCAACGCCCAGGAGTCCGACCTGGAGGCGCTGCAGTCACAGCAGCGCGCGCTGGCGCACCAGACCACGTACGGGACCGTGTCGGTGATGCTGGTGAGCAAGCCGCCGGCGGCCGCGGGGCCGGTGAAGCTGGCGAGCGGATTTACCGGCGGCCTCGCCGCCGGCTGGCACGCCCTGCGCCGGGTGACATCGTGGCTGCTCACGGGGGTCGGCGCCCTGCTGCCGTTCGCGCTGTTCGTGATCATCGCGGTCTATGCCGCGCTGCGGGGATGGCGCTGGCTGGGCCGGCACCGGGCAGGACGGCGGCCTGCGGGGCCACGGCCGGCAGGCTGAGCTCACCGCGTTCCGGTCGCGTCCTCCTGCACCGTCTGCTCGTGGACGTAGTCGGTGAGGCGGGCCAGCACATCGGGCTCGGTTTCGGGCAGCACCCCGTGCCCGAGGTTGAAGATGTGCCCTTCCGCGGTGCGGCCGCGGGACAGCACGTCCTGGGCCCGCCGCTCGACCACGTCCCAGGGCGCCAGCAGGACCGCCGGGTCGAGGTTGCCCTGGAGCGCCGTGCCGATGTCCACCCGGCGGACCGCCTCGTCCAGGCTGACCCGCCAGTCAACACCGACCACCTCCGGCCCGGCTTCACTCATCAGCCCCAGCAGTTCCCCGGTGCCGACGCCGAAGTGGAGCCGCGCCACGCCCGTCCCGGCGAGTGCCTGGAACACCCGCTTGCTGTGCGGCAGCACCGCGGCCCGGTAGTCCTCCGGACTGAGCGTGCCGACCCAGGAATCGAAAAGCTGGACCGCGGAGGCACCGGCGGAGACCTGGATCTGCAGGAACGAGATGGTGATGTCGGTGAGCCGGGCGAGCAGGGCATGCCACAGCCGCGGGTTGCCGTACAGGAGCGCCTTCGTGCGCTCCTGGTTCTTCGACGGCGCCCCTTCGACCAGGTACGACGCCAGCGTGAACGGGCCTCCGGCGAAACCGATCAGCGGCGTGCTGCCCAGCTCGGCCACCAGCGAGCTGATCGCCGGGGTGAGGTAGGGAACGTCGGATGGCTCGAGACGGCGCAGCTGCGCCAGGTCGGTGTCGCGCCGGACGGGCCGGCCGACCACCGGCCCGATCCCGGGCTTGATGTCAACATCGACGCCCACCGCGCGCAGCGGGACCACGATGTCGCTGAAGAGGATGGCCGCGTCAACGTGGTAGCGCCGCAGCGGCTGAAGCGTGATCTCGGTGACGAGATCGGGGTTCATGCACGCGGCCAGCATCGATGTGCGTTTCTTCCGCGCCGCCCGGTACTCGGGCATTGATCTGCCCGCCTGTCGCATGAACCAGACCGGCGTATAGGGCACCGGCTGGCGGCGGCAGGCCCGCAGGAAGGGGGACTCCTTGGTCGCGGCCGTCACGCAGATGATCGTCTCACAGCACCGGGGACACGCCGGTCGAGATCCACCGTCCGAGGAGGGCAGCATGCGACCATCGTGTCCAGCCGGGCGCCGCGGCGGTGCTCCCCGGAGCGCTGTCCGTGGCGAACCCGGCGCCGAGGGAGGTCACGGGAATGAGCCAGACGTTGCGTCCGTGCGGCGAGTGTGGCGGCGAGCAGCTGTTCGGCCAGCACCACGAGATACCGGGCAGCTGCCCGGATTCGCCGGACGGCGAGTGCCCCGAGTGGTTCTGCACCGGATGCGGCAGCGCGCTGCTCGTAGGCTTCGTTCTTTACCCGGCCGAGCCGAAATTGATATCAGCGATGCCTAGGCGTGTGGCGTAACAGAGAGCGGCGACGTCGTACCCTCAGATCATGAGGCAGGTGGGCGGGGTTACGGCACCAGGCGAGGAGGCGGCCGCTGCGTTCACGGCCGCGGTGGCCTCGCTGCGGTCGGGCCAGGAGCAGGTGTGCGTCGTCCGCCCGGAGCTGGCCTTTGAGGACGTGCCCGCGCCCCGGACCCTCGCGCCGTTCGCGATGGCCGTCGCCGCCACCGCCAGGGTCGGCGGAATGGAAGCCGCCTCGGGCCGTTTCGTGCTGCTCTACGACCCGGATGGCCAGCGCGGCTGGGTGGGCCCGCTGCGCGTCATCGTCTACATCCGCGCCGACCTGGAGCCGGAGATCGCCGCGGACCCGATGCTGGGTGAGGTCGCCTGGTCCTGGCTGACCGAGGCACTCGACGCCCGCACATCTGGTTACGCGGCGCCCAGCGGGACCGTGACCCGCGTGGTCACCGAGGGATTTGGCGCCAAACGAGAGGACCCGCAGGCGACTGGTTTCGAGCTGCGGGCCTCCTGGTCGCCGGTGGGGATGGCCGACCTGCCGGCGGACCCGGTCGGCCAGGCCGAGCCTGACAGTGCTGAATCAGCACAGGCAGGCCTGGACGGTCACCTCGCCGCCTGGTGCGGGGCGATATGCGCCGCCGCCGGGCTGCCCCCGCTGGTTGCGGGGGTGACCGCGCTCCGGCCGCCCGCCCGGCGGCGCGGTTCATGACGGGGGGTACCGCAGAAACCGGGTCGCGGCCGGCGGTCGGTCCTGCCCAAGGGGAGCAGCCCGGGGCGCCGCCTGCGGTACCGCTGCTCGAGCCGCGTGACGGACTCCCCCCGCTGGTGACCACGGCGCCAGCCCTCGCGGAAGCGGTAGCCGCGCTCGGCGCCGGCGAGGGGCCGGTCGCGGTGGACGCCGAGCGTGCCTCCGGCTACCGCTACGGGCACCGTGCGTTCCTGGTCCAGTTCCGCCGCCGGGCTGCGGGCACCGTCCTGATCGACCCGGTCTCCTGCCCCGACCTGTCGGCACTCGACGCGGCGCTCGCCGGCGGCGAGGCCGTGCTGCACGCGGCCTCTCAGGACTTGCCCTGCCTGGCCGAGCTCGGGTACCGGCCGCGCCGGCTGTTCGACACCGAGCTGGCCGGCCGCCTGCTGGGCTACCCCCGGGTGGGGCTCGGCGTGCTGGTGGAGACCGTGCTCGGCTTCAGCCTGGAGAAGGGCCATGCGGCGGCGGACTGGTCCACCCGGCCGCTGCCCACGGAGTGGCTGCGTTACGCCGCGCTGGACGTGGAGGTCCTGGTCGAGCTGCGCGACGCCCTGGCGGCCGAGCTGGCGGAGCAGGGCAAGACCGAGTGGGCACGGCAGGAGTTCGCCGCGGTGCTCGCGGCGGGCCCGCCGCCTCCCCGGCCCGACCCGTGGCGGCGCACATCCGGCATCCACCGCGTGCACACGCGCCGGGGCATGGCCGTCGTCCGCGAGCTGTGGCTGGAACGCGACAAGATCGCGCGCCGACGCGATGTGTCTCCTGGCAGAGTGCTGCCGGACTCGGCGATCGTGGAGGCCGCGCGCGTGCTGCCCGGCAGCAAGCGCGATCTCGCCGAGCTTCCGGGCTTCAAGAACCGGGGCGCACGGCGGCACACCACGCAGTGGCGGCGGGCGGTGGACCGGGCACGCGCCCAGGCCGAGTCGAACCTGCCCGGCACGACCTCCCCCGCACCGGAGGGCCCTCCGCCCGCGCACCGCTGGGCGGAGCGGGACCCCGTGGCCGCCCAGCGGCTGGCGGTCGTGCGCACCGTGGTCGCGGCGCTCGCCGACGAGCACTCCCTGCCGGCTGAGAACCTCCTGCAGCCGGACGCGGTGCGCAGGCTGGCCTGGCGGCCTCCGGAGCCGCCCGGCACCGAGGCGGTAGGGGCCGAGCTGACGCGGGGCGGTGCCAGGCCGTGGCAGACCGAGCTGACCGCGAAGCCGATCAGCAAGGCGCTCATCCGCCTCACCGAGGAGGAGGACGGCTAAGAGGCCCCGGGCAACAGGACTGCCGGGGCCGCCAGGACCCGCCGACTGCCGGTTCCGGGAACGTCCAGGCCGGAAACACCCAATCCAGTTCATGATCATGGGTTCACTGTTGCCAGAACGACACTCAAGTCGTGATCACGTCCGGCCGGCCCGGATGGTCTTGTCGGTGCCGCCGGCGACAATGGCGGCGTGAGCAACACAGCCGTGAGCGAGTTGGCCTGGGGCGCGCTCGCGTCTCCGGTCGGCGAGATGTCCGTGGCCTGCACCGCCGCCGGGGTGGCCAGGGTCCGCTTCGGCGCACCGCCGGCTCCGGCGGCGCGGCCGGGCCGGGCGCCTGCCTCATCGAACGGGGCGAGCGGCGCGCCTGGCGAGGCGGCCGGTCACCTGGCTGCGGCGCTCGCGCAGGTGATGGAGTACTTCGCCGGCCAGCGGCGCCGCTTTGACGTGCCGGTTGACTGGTCGGGTATGTCCGCGGCCCAGCGCCAGGTGCTGCCGGTGCTGCTGGCATCGGCCGGCTACGGCGAGACGGTGACCTACGGCGCGCTCGCCCGCAGCGCCGGCCTGGCGGACGGGGGCACGGTCCCCGCGGCGCGGGTGACCGGGCAGATCATGGGATCCAACCCCTGCCCGATCATCGTGCCCTGCCACCGGGTGGTCGCGGGTGACGGGCTGGGCGGCTACAGCGGCGGTGCCGGGCTCGAGACCAAGCGCTGGCTCCTGATCTTCGAGGGCGCGCTGCCGCCCACCCTGGACTGGGACCCCGCCGGGCCCGGCGCCGGCTGAGCGCCGGTCGGGTGCGCTGGCCAGGCCACGGCCGCCATCCGGGCGGGCGCTGGGCGCACATGAGTACCCGGGCCTCCCGCCGCCGCGGCACGCTGGCGGCTCCCGGTCAGGAGCTCAGGTTGTGCTGCTCAGCCGAGAAGAGCCTGCCCTCGGCGAGGTGCAGGGCCCAGAAGGCGCCCTTGCGCAGCGGCGGCCCGGCCGGTACTGGCGCGCCGAGGCGCTCGCAGGCCCACCGCAACGTGGCGGGCAGGTTCTCCCGGTGGCCGCTGATCACGACCGGCGCCTCGGCCGTGACCAGGCTGGCGACCAGGTCGCGGACGGCGGCCGCCTCGCCAGGGTCGGCCTCCTCCAGTACCTTGTCGTCCGGCGGCGGCGCGAGGGCCGGGACCGGCTCCACCACCCCCCCACCGGCCAGGGCCGCATAGGGCTCGACGGTTGCCAGGCAGCGTTCCGCTGGAGAGCTGATCACCCGGCCGGGCCCGAAACAGGACAGGATCTGGCCCAGGAGCTTCGCCTGGACGTGCCCGAGGGGGGTCAGCGGCCGGGTGAGATCGTCCGGGTGACCGGCGTCATGCCAGGCCTTCTTGTTCCGGGAGGAGGCGTGCCGGACCAGGATGATCGGCGTGGTGACGGCCGGGGCGGACGCGAACTCGCCGAGCACCTCCTTGTCGTGGGGGTAGCTGAGCCGGTCACTCGCCGCCGGCAGCGGGAGCCACGCCAGCCGGTCGACCTCCTCATTGGGCGCGAACGGGGCGGGCCCGGCGGGATCGCTTGGGTTGCCCGGGCCGTCCGCGGCCGCGGGCCGTGCCGCCCAGTACTCCACCTGCTTGGGCTTGCCGTCGCTGAGGTAATGTGCGGTGCTCAGCCGCCTGCCGAGTGTGATCCTGACCCCGGTCTCCTCGCGCACCTCCCGTACGGCCGTGCTCAGCACATGCTCACCGGGCAGTGCCTTGCCCTTGGGGAAGCTCCAGTCGTCGTAACGGGGCCGGTGGATGAGCGCCACCTCCGGCCCCTGCTCGCCGGGCCGCCACAGCAGCGCCCCGGCGGCGCGGATCTTCGCGGGCTTGTCCCGGTCAGCCATCAACGGCCCTGCCGCGCGTGCTGGCGAGCAGGTGCTGTTGCAGGTCACGCAGGGACTGGCCGGACGAGTCCTGGTGATGCCGGGTCCAGCTGCCATCGCCGTCCAGCCACCACGACGCGGTGGTCTCGTCCATGGCCAGCGCGATGAGGTTACGCAGATCGGCCTGCTGGGCCGGGTCCGTCACCGTGACCAGCGCCTCGACCCGGCGGTTCAGGTTGCGGTGCATCAGGTCGGCGGAGCCGATCCACACCTCACTGTCCTCGTCCTCGCCGGTGCCGAACGCGTAGATCCGGGAGTGCTCCAGGAACCGGCCAAGCACGCTGCGGACGCGGATCGTCTCCGACAAGCCGGGTATCCCGGGCCGGATGCAGCAGATGCCGCGCACCCACAGGTCGATCGGCACCCCGGCCATCGAGGCCGCGTACAGGGCATCGATCATCCCCTCGTCCACGATCGCGTTGCACTTGACCTGGATCTGGGCGGGCTTGCCCTCCCGGTGCCGGGCCACCTGCTGCTGGATCCGTGCCACCAGGCCCGCACGCAGGCCTTCCGGGGCGACCAGGAACCGCCGGTACTCATCCTTGCGGCTGTAGCCGGTTAGATGGTTGAACAGATCAGTGACGTCGCCGCCGACCGTGGGATCGGCGGTCAGCAGGCCGAAATCCTCGTACATACGGGCGGTCTTGGGATGGTAGTTGCCGGTGCCGACGTGGCAGTAGCGGCGCAGCGAGCCATCCGGCTCCTGCCGCACGACCAGCACCAGCTTGCAGTGGGTCTTCAGCCCGACGATCCCCCACACGACGTGGCAGCCGGCTTCTTCCAGCTTGCGCGCCCAGGCGATGTTGGCCCGCTCGTCGAACCTGGCCTTCAGCTCGACGACCACCACCACCTGCTTGCCCGCCAGCGCCGCATCGATAAGGGCGTCCACGATCGAGGACGCGTCGCTGGTCCGGTACAGCGTCTGCTTGATCGCCAGCACCCGGGGGTCGGCGGCGGCCTCGTCGATCAACCGTTCCACCGTGGTCGTGAACGAGTCGTAGGGCAGGTGCACGAGCACGTCGCGCTTGCCCATGGCGGTGAAGATGTCGGTGTCCTGCGGCAGGGCCGACTCCGACGGGACGAACGGGGCGTACTTGAGCTGGCGCAGGTCCAGGTCGGCGATGACGCTCAGGCCGGACAGGTCGAGCGGCCCGGGCACGTGGTAGACGGCGCGCTCGTCGATCCCGAGTTCGGTCACGAGCCGTTCAAGCACGCCGCTGGAGATGCTGTCCTCGACCTCCAGCCGGACCGCGGGCTCGAACCGCCGCCGCTGCAGCTCCCGTTCCAGGGACTGGAGCAGGTTCTCGGTGACGTCCTCGTCCACCTCGAGGTCGCGGGTGCGGGTGACCCGGAAGGCATGATGCTCGAGTATCTCCAGGCCGGAGAAGAGCTCGGTGAGATGGGCGGCGATCACGTCTTCCAGCGGCACGAAGCGGTACTGCGACACGGTGAGGAAACGCGGCAGCAGCGGGGGCACCTTCACCCGGGCGAACATCGTGGCGCCGGTGCCCGGGTCGGCGACCATCAGCGCGAGGCTGAGCGACAGGCCCGAGATGTAGGGGAACGGGTGGGCGGGGTCCACGACCAGCGGCGTGAGCACCGGGTAGATCCGCTCGCGGAAGAGCGCGTGCAGGTCCTCCTGCTCGCGTGCTGACAGCTCCTTCCAGCGCAGCACCTCGATCCCTTCCTCCCCCAGGGCGGGCAGGACCGATCTGGCGTAGCACTCGGCGTGGCGGACGCTGAGCTCGCGGGCCTTCTCCAGGGTGCGGGTCAGCACCTCTTCGGGCGGCAGCCCGGTCATGCTCTCCACCGGCAGGCCGGTCGCCATCCTGCGCATCCGGCCGGCAACCCGGACCATGAAGAACTCATCCAGGTTGTTCGCGAAGATCGACAGGAACCTGACCCGTTCCAGCAGCGGGAGGGTCTCGTCCTCGGCGAGTTCGAGCACGCGCTGGTTGAACCTGAGCCAGCTTTCCTCTCGGTCGAAGTAGCGGCCGGGCGGAAGATCGGCACGCTGCCCGTCCCGGTCGCCGGCCGGGCCCGCGGATGGCCGGACCGCGGACGCACTCTCCCGCGCCGCCGTGTCCTCCCGGACCTCACCCGACTCGGCCCACTCGCCCGGCGCCAGCGGGCCCCACGTCTGCTCGCCCAGCGCCCGCTGACCCGACGCCTGCTCGCTCACGCGCTGACCCGACGGCTGCCCGGTCAGTGCCCGTTCCCCCGATACCGGCGATTCCCGCGGCGCCCGGCGCCGCTGAGAGCCGGCCTGCATCTCACTCATGCGGACATTGTCCCCAATGCGCACGTGGTCAAGACGTCCGGGACCGGGCGAAATGCTCGCCGCCCCGATACTGGGTGCACCCGGCGTGCCGGTCCCGGGCGCCCCCCTGCGTGCGGCTTCCCGGCCGATGCCACCTGCTGAGTCACCGACCTGGCCCGGCCGGCGCCCGCCGCGCGCCCGGCCCGACAGGCCGGCCTGGCGCCAGATCCGGCTCACCGCCGACTGGCTCATCCCGGTCTCGGCCGCCATCAGGCGGGTTGACCATCGCCGCCGGCCCGCCGGGGGCGCCTCCAGCGCCCGGGCTATCACGCGCGCCACCTGCTCGTCGGTGATCGTCCGGGGAGTTCCCGGCCGGGGCGCGTCGCGCAGCCCGGCGAGCCGCTCCGCCAGGAACCGCGACCGCCACTTGCGGACGGTGTCCCGCGAGAGTCCGAGTTCGGCCGCCACCCTGGCGACCGGGCGGCCCCCGGGAAGGTCCGGCGGGCCGGCCGTGCATGCGAGCACGATCCTGGCACGCACCGCCAAAGGCCCTGCCGCCGGATCATCCGCCCACGCGGCCAGCCGGGCGCGCTCGCCGGCTGTCAGCACGACCGGCGGCGATGTGGGATTGATCATGCCTCTAGCTTATCGAGCGCGCATGAACTTATGACTCATCGGGTGGGCGCCGGCGGATGGCACGCCGTCCCGCCGCCCGTTCGGCGGCCCGCCGATGGCGATGCTAGCCGCGCGGCGGGCGGCAGGCAGCGTCGATCGCCTCCCGGCTGGCGAGCTTGACCCGCGAACCGCGGCCCAGCGTCACGGCCAGGTCCATCTCCGCCTGCTCGACCCGCAGCCAGTCGGCATAGGTGACCGGCAGCACACCCCGGGCGGCGAGCACACCGGCCAGCTGCTCGCGCGCGGCCCCGTTGAGGCCGTCCGGCGCCTGCCCCGTGACGCAGTCGGCCAGCAGTGACTTGACGGTGTCGGCCGCGTCGGACTTGTTGGTCCCGATGACCCCGGTCGGGCCCCGCTTGAGCCAGCCGGCCACGTACTCCCGCGGCAGCGGGGCCCCACCGGGCCCGATCACCCGGCCCGCCTGGTTCGGCACCGTGTAGGTCCGCTCGTCGAACGGGACCCCGGGCAGCGGCACGCTCTGGTAGCCGACGCTGCGCAGGACCATCTGCACGTCCAGCCGCTCGTACTCGCCGGTCCCGGTGAGCTTGCCCCGCTCGTTGAGCCGCGTGCGCTCGACGACCAGCCCCGACACCCGTTCGGCACCCTCGATCTTTACCGGCCGCAGCCAGAACCGGACGTTGAGCCAGCGGTCGCTGAGCTGCCGCGCGCCGAAGTCCGGGCAGCGGGCCGCCCAGTCGCCGATGACCGCGAGGTTGCCGCGGACCCGGCGGTCGGTCTCCGCGAGCTTGCCTCCCTCCCCGGACGCGTCGAACGCCTCCAGGTCGGCCTCACGCCCGGGCACGGCGATGTCGACCCCGGCAAGCTGGCCGAGCTCACGCAGCTCCTTGGTGGTGAACTTGGCCTGGGCCGGGCCGCGGCGGCCGATCACGTGCACCTCGCGAACCTTGCTGGCCATCAGTGCGCTGAGCACCGGCTCCGAGATGTCGGTGCGGGCCAGCTCGGCCGGGTCCCTGACCAGGATGCGGGCCACGTCCACGGCGACGTTGCCGACCCCGATGACCGCCACCGCCTCCGCGTCCAGCTGGAACCGGCCCGGGTCCACGTCGGGGTGGCCGCAGTACCAGTTGACGAAGTCGGTGGCCGCGTAGCTGCCGGGCAGGTCCTCTCCCTCGATGCCGAGCCGGCGGTCACGCATCGCGCCGGTTGCGTAGACGACGGCGTCATAGCTGGCAAGCAGGTCCTCGCGGGTCACGTCGTCACCGAGGTGCACGCCGCCGAGGAACCGCACCTCCGGGCGCTCGAGGACCTTGCGCAGATACTCGGCGATCGACTTGATCGAGGGATGGTCGGGGGCGACCCCGTACCGGACGAGTCCGTACGGGGTGGGCAGGCGGTCGATCACATCCACCTGGACCTCCACCGGCGGCTCCAGGGCGGCTGCCTGCTTGATGAGCGCCTCGGCGGTGTACAGCCCGGAGGGGCCGGAACCGACGACTGCGACGTGCAGATCTGTCATCGCGCGGGGTTCTCCTGCTAGGACGGGGTGTGGTGTTCGAGTTCCGGCGTCAGCCGAGCCACCGCCTCGGTGATCTCGCGGGCGAGGTGCTGCGGCACCAGCCCGGCATCGGCCAGGATCTCTTCCCGCTTCCCATGCTCCAAGAACTCCTGCGGCAGGCCGAACGTCCGCACCGGGGTGCTCACCCCTGCGTCCCGGAGCAGCCTGCAGACCGCATCCCCGAATCCCCCCGCCCGGCCGTTGTCCTCGACGGTCACGACCAGCCGGTGACCCTCCGCCGCATCGGCCAGCGCCTCGTCCAGCGGCTTCACCCAGCGCGGGTCGACGACGGTCACGCCGATGCCCTGGTCGGCCAGCCGGCTGGCGGCCTCCACACATACCCCGGCCATCGGCCCGGCCCCGGCCAGCAGCACGTCGTGGGCAGCCGGGCCGGCCGTTTCGCCCGGGAGGCGCAGCACGTCCATCCGGCCGAGCGCGGCCACCGCGGGGATGTCCGGCCCGGCCGCGCCCTTGGGGAAGCGCAGGACGGTCGGCCCGTCGTGGGTGTCCACCGCCTCCCGCAGCAGTTCGGCCAGGCGGGTGGCGTCCCGCGGGGCGGCGATCCTCAGGCCGGGCACGACCTGCAGGATCGACCCGTCCCACATGCCGTTGTGGCTCGGCCCGTCCGCCCCGGTCACCCCGGCCCGGTCGAGGACGAACGTCACCGGCAGCCGGTGCAGCGCGACGTCGAGCAGGACCTGGTCAAACGCCCGGTTGAGGAAGGTCGCGTAGATCGCGACCACGGGGTGCATCCCGCCCAGCGCGAGGCCGGCCGCGCTGGTGACCGCGTGCTGCTCGGCGATCCCGACGTCGAAGCACCGGTCCGGGTACGCGCGGGCGAACGCGGCCAGGCCGGTCGGGTAGAGCATGGCGGCGGTGAGGGCCACCACGTCCGGGCGCACCGCGCCGATCGCGACCAGTTCCTCGCTGAACGCGTCCGTCCACCCGCGCTTCGATGCGGCGGTAGGCCGCCCGGTCGCCGGGTCGAACGCCGCCGGGCTGTGCAGGCAGTCCTCGTCGTCGTTTTCAGCCGGCGGGTAGCCGAACCCCTTGCGGGTGATCACGTGCACGATCACCGGGCCGCCGTACCCGCGGGCGCTGCGCAGCGCGTGCTCGACCAGCTGCTCGTCATGGCCGTCCACCGGGCCCAGGTACTTGATGCCGAGGTCCTCGAACAGCACCTGCGGCTGCAGCACGTCCTTGAGGCCCTTCTTGATCCCGTGCAGCGTGTCGTACAGCGGCGGGCCGACCAGCGGGGCGCGCGGCAGGGCGGTCTTGATGTACTCCAGCACGTGCTCGTAGCGCTGCGATACCCGGACCGAGGCCAGATGCGCGGTGAGCCCGCCGATCGTCGGGGTGTAGGAGCGGCCGTTGTCGTTGACCACGATGACCAGCCGGCTGTTCTTCGCGGCGGCGATGTTGTTGAGCGCCTCCCAGGCCATGCCGCCGGTCAGCGCGCCGTCGCCGACCACCGCGACCACCGTGCGGCCGCTCTCGCCGCGCAGCTGGTAGGCCTTGGCCAGCCCGTCCGCATAGGACAGTGCGGTGGATGCGTGCGAGTTCTCCACGATGTCGTGCTCGGACTCGGCCTGGTTCGGGTACCCGGACACGCCGCCGCGCTGCTTCAGCCTGGCGAAGCCGTCCTGCCGCCCGGTGAGCAGCTTGTGCACGTAGGCCTGGTGGCCGGTGTCGAAGACGATGCGGTCCGACGGCGAGTCGAAGACGCGGTGCAGCGCGATGGTCAGCTCGACCACCCCGAGGTTGGGCCCGAGGTGCCCGCCGTTGCGGGACACGGCCTCGATAAGGAAGTCGCGGATCTCGCCGGCCAGCGCGGGCAGCTCGTCGGGGCCGAGCGCCTTGAGATCCCTGGGACAGGACACGGACTCCAGCAGAGTCACCTCGTGCTCCTCATCGTCGGCGGCCTGGCGGGCCCCCGCGATCAGCCCCCGGCGGGCGGGCCTGCGGGCCAGGCTCGAAGCGAGAACCCTACGCGAGTCTATTTCGCCCGGCGCGGATCATGCACGCTGACGGTGATGTTGGGTCAGGATCCCGCCATGACACGCGGGATTTCCGCCTCTGACCTGGGCGTCTGCGACGATCGCAGGGCGCGGACCTCGCGTGGCGCCAGGGCGAGCAGCGACGCAACGAGGATCAGCGCGGCGGCGCCGTACTCGGTGGCCGGCACCCCGATCCTGGCCGCGAGCGGGCCCGCCACGAGCGCACCGGCCGGCATCGCCGCCACCGTGCCGAGTATGTCGTAGGAGGAGACGCGGGCGAGCCGGTCCGCCGGGATGTGCCGGGCCAGCGTCACCGTCCACTGCACCATCATGATCTCCAGCGCGATGCCGAGCGCGACGGCGGCCGCGCAGACCAGCGGGAGCGGCCACGGGCCCGCCAGCGCCAGCGGCGAGATCGCGCTGGCGCCGCCGATGAGCACCACGAAGCGGATCGGCCGGCGCGGGGTGAAGCGCAGCGCGACCAGGCCGCCGATGATGAGGCCGATCGCGTCCGCGGCCATGATCACGCCCCACGCCGCCGGGCCGCCCAGGTCATGGCGGGCGACGGCCGGCCCGAGCACGTCGAACGCGCCGTACCAGGCGGCCAGGACCACGCAGAACTGGGCGGTGGTCGCCCACAGCCAGGTATGGGAGGCGAACTCCGCCCAGCCCTCGTGCAGGTCGCGGAGCAGGCTGGCATGCCCGGTACGCTCCGCGCCCGGCGCCCGGATGGCCAGCAGCAGCGGCACCGTGCCCAGCATGCCGAACCCGCAGATGGCCAGGGCCCACCCGGGCCCGGTCGCGGCCACGAACACCCCGGCCACCGCGGCGCCACCCATCTGCGCCGCGTTCATCGCCAGCCGGCTGAGCGCGCTGGCCTCCTGCATCAGCTGGGCCGGGACGAGCCGGGGCAGCAGGGCCTGCGAGGCCGGGTAGAACACCGCCATGCCCGCGCCGTTCAGCGTCTCCAGGGCGATCATCTGCCACAGCTGCGGATGGCCGGTGAGGACGAGGAGGCCGAACCCGCCCTCGCCGACCGCGATCATCAGGTTGGCGGCCACGATCACCTTCTGCGGCGCGATCCGGTCCGCGACGACCCCGCCGGCCAGTGCGAACAGCAGCGCCGGGAGGATCTGCGCGGCCAGCACGTAGGACAGGTCGGCGGTGGACCCGGTCACGTCCAGGACCGCGAAGGCCACCCCGACCAGCGAGAAGGCGGCGGCCGCCGGCGCCAGCACCCGGTCGGCCAGCAGCAGCCGGAAGTCGCGGATTTCCAGCACCGGGAACCTGCGGGCCAGGCCAGGCCACAGCATTGTGACGTCCGATCTGTGCGTGTGCGTGCGTGCCGGACGGGTGCGTGGTGGCCGCCGCCGGGCTGAATGGGACCGCCCCGACGCTAGCCGGGCGGCGCCACCGGCGCAAAACCTTTTCCGGTCCAGCCGGGCCTTGCCGCGATTTCTGTCAGCCCAGCAGGCTATGGGCGATCAGGATGATCGCGGAGGCGGACGCGGTCACCACCACGGCCGCCCGCATCCGGCCCGCGTCGAGGAACCGCCGGAACCTGGCCGCGGCCGCGAGTCCGACGGCGGCGCAGGCCAGGAAGATCAGGCCGGCCTCGACGTCGCGGGCGGGCATGCGCCCGGCGACGGCTAACGCGGCTATGGCGAGCGAGTTCCCCACGAACAGGAAGAGCGACAGGGTGGCCCGCACCCGTGCGCCGTGCTCGCGCTGGTAGAGAAGGGCAACCGGCGGCCCGCCGATGGAGGTGGCGGTGCCCGTCGTCCCGGACACCATGCCCGCGCCGAGCAGCGTCCAGCGGTTGCGGGGCAGCTCGCGCCCCAGGCTGCCGGCGGCGATCACCGCCAGCACCGCCACGCCGACCAGGATGCCCAGGGCCTGCACGGGGACGGCGGTCAGCAGCCAGAGGCCGGCCGCGGTGCCCCCGACACGGCCGGCCAGTGCCCAGGACACGCCGGGCCAGTCGGTGTGCCCGGCCTCCCGGGCCAGGATGAGCACGGGCAGGAAGGCGCCGGCCACCAGCATCGACCCGGGCATGAGAGCCGGGTCGAGCAGCGTCACCACCGGCGCGGCGACCACGCCGAGCCCGAGCCCGACCCCGCTCTGCACCAGCGCGCCCAGCACGACAGCGATCCCGCTGACGAGGAAAATTGTCGTGGGGGCCATCTCGGAGGTTGACGTTACCCTCGCCGCCGGGCAACGGCACCGTGGCGCTGCTCACACTCGTCCCGGCATGCCGCGGACGTCCAAGCCGGTGGCCCTCTTAACCGGAGGTCCTTATCCGGAGGCCTCCGGCAGGCTGGCCGGCCGCCCCGCGCCCCAGCCTGCGGCGAGCTCGGCGGCCAGGACGGCGAGCAGCACGACGACCGGGACGGTCCAGCTCCCGGTCGCGGTGTGCAGGAACCCGACAACCAGGGGGCCGGTCGTGGCCACCAGATAGCCCGCTCCCTGGGCGAACGCCGACAGGGACGCGGAGCTCACCGGGTCGGGCGCCCGGGCCACGGTGAAGTAGACGGCCAGGCCGAGGGCCGCCCCTTGGCCGAATCCGAGCAGCACCACCCAGAAGGCGGCCCCGCCCATCGGTGCGGACCACGCGCCCGCCAGGCCGACCGCGGAGGACGCCACCGTCAGGGCGACCAGCCATCGCTGATCCCTGGTGCGATGGGCGAGCACCGGGATCAGCATCAGGGTGACCGCGTTACCGATGTTCATCAACGCGAGCAGCGTGCCCGCGTGCACGGGGTCCGCTCCCCTGTCCCGGAACAGCGTCGGGAGCCAGGAGAGCGTTGCGTAATAAATCAGGCTTTGCAAGCCCATAAAGCCCATGACCTGCCAGGCCAGCAGGTACCTGGACACTTTCAGCAACCGCCGCTGCGCAGGCCGTGGGGTTCCGGCCGGCGCCGTCCGGAAGCGCCATTGCGGCAGCCACGCCAGCACCGCCGCTGCCACCGGCAGGGCCCATATCCCCAGGGCCAGCGGGACCGACCCACCGGACGCCTGGAACAGCGGCACCGCCAGCAGCGAGCCGAGGATCGCCCCCGCCGCCAGGCTGAGCAGGTAGATCCCGATCAGCAGGCCTGCCCTGGCCGGCTGGCGCCGCTTGATAAGGCTCGGCAGCAGCACGTTCATCAGCGCGATGGCGGCGGCCGCAAGCACCGTGCCGGGGAAGAGCAGCCAGGCCGGCAGCGCCGCCCGGCCCAGCAGGCCGATGCCGAGCAGCGCCAGGGCCACCAGCAGGACACGCTCTTCCCCGTAGCGGCGTGACAGCGGCGCCGCGACACCAGAGAACACCCCGAAGCACAAGACGGGCGTGGCCGCGAGCGCGGCGATCGCGGCCGGCGACAGGTGCAGGCTCGATGACAGCTCGGGAAACAGCGGCGGCAGGCTCGTGATCGAGCCACGCAGGTTGAACGCGAGCACGACGATGCCAGCCACAAATGCCGCTATGACCCATCGGCGGTGGCCAGGCCGGGCCGTCGCTACGGCGGGTGGAGCGGCAGAGTCCGGCATTTCGGGTCACGCTATCGCCTGCCCCGGCTGCGCGCGTACGCGGGCCGCTCCTGCCGGCCGGCCGCGGCGCCTGCGGTGAGCTACGCACCGGCTCAGCCCTGAGCCCGCAGCGAGCGCAGCACGAACTGCATGATTCCTCCGTGCCGGTAATATTCGGCCTCCCCTGGCGTGTCGATCCGGACCACGGCGCGGAATTCGCGCCCGTCCGCACGCACGGTCACCTCCCGCGGCGGCGATCCGGAGTTGACCTCCTCTATCCCTGTCACGTCGAACACCTCGCGGCCGTTCAGCCCGAGCGAGGCCGCCGACTCCCCCGGGCGGTACTGCAGCGGCAGCACCCCCATGCCGATCAGGTTCGAGCGGTGGATCCGCTCGAACGACTCGGCCAGCACCGCCCGCACGCCGAGCAGGAGCGTGCCCTTCGCGGCCCAGTCCCGCGACGAGCCGGAGCCGTACTCCTTCCCGCCGAGCACCAGCAGCGGGGTGCCCTCGGCCAGGTACCGCCGGGACGCGTCGTAGATGCTCATCTGCTCGCCCTCCGGCAGCCTGACCGTCACCCCGCCCTCGGTGCCGGGGGCCAGCTGGTTGCGCAGCCGGATGTTGGCGAACGTGCCGCGGATCATCACCTCGTGGTTGCCGCGCCGCGAGCCGTAGGAGTTGAAGTCGCGCCGCTCCACCCCGCGCTCGGTGAGGTAGCGGCCCGCCGGGCTGTCGGCCTTGATCGCGCCCGCCGGCGAGATGTGGTCGGTGGTCACCGAGTCGCCCAGCAT